>Ga0115000_10005100_pt1 | contig 10594 bp, 7 predicted proteins | sample ArcticOcean_MG_C_6_FD_89690 | JGI IMG/M metagenome (GOLD analysis project Ga0115000, IMG submission 89690) | Marine microbial communities from western Arctic Ocean - ArcticOcean_MG_CB8_128 | ecosystem: Environmental > Aquatic > Marine > Oceanic | place: Arctic Ocean: Canada Basin | collected... | reverse complement strand
CGAAAACTTCAACGGCGACCTCTCGCTCTGGGACGTCTCCAAGGTGATCGACATGGACGGCATGTTCGCCGGCGCCACCAGCTTCAACGGCGACCTCTCGCGCTGGGACGTCTCCAACGTGACCAACATGGATGGCATGTTCTCCGGCGCCACCAGCTTCAACGGCGACCTCTCGCGCTGGGACGTCTCCAACGTGACCAACATTGATGGCATGTTCGCCAACGCCACCAGCTTCAACGGCGACCTCTCGCTCTGGGACGTTTCCAATGTGACCGGTATGGAACAAATGTTTGAGGGTGCCACCAGCTTCAAGGGCGACGGCCTCTCAAGGTGGAACGTCTCCAGCGTGACCAACATGGACCGCATGTTCTCCGGCGCCACCAGCTTCAACGCCGACCTCTCGCGCTGGGACGTCTCCAACGTGATCGACATGGTCCTCACGTTCGAAGGCGCCACCAGCTTCAACGGCGACCTCTCGCGCTGGGACGTGTCCAACGTGATCGACATGTGGGGATACGGCAACGGCGCCAATTTAGGCTAGTACCGGACGCTAAGAGGAGACCTGTAGACAATGTAATGTTGTTTTCAATATTTTTTAAGGCATGCTCATGTTCATGCTCATGCTACAGACAACACACCCCCAGCCCTCCTATTCTAAGCGCCGCACACGCGATAGCATATTCAGAAGAGGTCGAAGCGACCGGCCTTCACGTCTCGAGACAGCGTTTGGGCCAACCGCGCGCACGTCTCGTAGATATCGTTCGCCTGCTCATTGGACGTGCAGGACGAAATAGAACGGTGAAGCGTGCACAAGCCCCTGTGGCTAGAGGCGTGCAACGCCTTGGCCACCGAGTTTGCTGCTGTGGCGCGTAGCGCCGGGAGTGCTTCGGCCAGCTGGGGGCAGGCCGGGACGACGACAGTGCCGTCGAGAAGTGATACACCGCGCTTAAGGGCATAGAGTACTCCGCTTATGAACGGACGGAAGCTGTCGGCTCCTCGCCGTGAGCCTTCCATGTAGGGCGTCTCGCAGCTGGCGCTCCACAGCGACACTGCAAGGGAGGTGATCTGCTCGCGCATCCGGACCTTCAAGATCAGCGCCTGGTTCCCCTCCTCAAGGGAGGCCTTGCGCTTCTCCTCCGCAGCAATGTTGGCAGCTGCAATCGAGATGTTGTGGACGGCGTCGAGCGTTGGTGCGGTACCAGTAGCCAGACATTCCTTGGCGTACTTTTTCATGGCTGCGTTGAACAGGACATCCTTGTCCATGAGACGTGGGTCGCGCGCAAGAGCCTTGACGGCCTTGGCCTCCACACGCTTGTCGAAATTGACCAGCCGACACAATATGTTCTCGGCATCCTCGACAAGCGAACGGAACTTCTCGCGAGTCATGTTGTTGCGCTTCTGCGAGCGCTGGCGCTTGACGGCAACCTCCTCCTTCGAGTGTGGCTCGTCCACGCAGCGCGCACCGCGCTTGACAGGCGGCTTGTTGGGGTCACGCTTGTTGACCAGCGGCGTCGCGGGGAGCGATTCCTCATCGTCATTGAGCGTCTCCGCCCCAATGTAGGCCTGGTTGGACATGGCCTGCATGTCCTTCTTTGGCTTCCACTGGCCACCGACTGGCTCGCCGGCGTGGTCGTCTGGGTTGCTGCTGCCCGCTTGCCTCCCGGTGGAGTAGTCTTCACGCACGCTCATGACGCCGTACATGATACCGGTCAAGCCGCAGACGTAACACTTGTCCTCGTTGAGCTCGAGGAAGGGGCAGTGTGGACCCTTGCAAACGTGGATGTCTCCATCGGGGAGGTATGTGACGATGCACTTCGGCTCTGGATCGGGAGGCTTGAGCGATGGCTCTTCAGCCATCGCCTCTTCCATAAGAGCCCAGGGGTCCAAGTCGTCGGACTTCATCGGGTCCATCTCATGGACGCAGGTGGGGGAGGACGGCAGGGAGAGTCCTGAAGCGTCTCCTTTGATAAGCAGCGTGTCAGCCGCCATCTAAGATCAGATTGTTCATACTACAGATTGGACACCATCAATAGACCTAGTGGAACTACTGAAGAGCTAGCGAGGAACGCCGGTCCCAAAATCCGCCCGCTTCCGCTTCATGCAAGATGAAGTGGCGGCCCGCCGCCCTTATGATATGAGCGAGGGCCTTGCTGCGTTTACCTTTGATCGGCTGCAGGATGTAGATGAATTTGGCCAGATGCTGCGAAACATTGCAAAGCAGAGTGTGATGTACGACTTCAAGTCCTCAAGGTTACATCGCGTCTGCAAAGCGTTCGACTACTGCTGGGAGTTGGCGTACCGGATGGAACACGTTGAGGTTTCCCGCATGCTGCTACCAGTTGTAGAGTGTCGCGCTCCCACGGGCATGAGAAGGAATGCTCTCATGCGACAGCGCCTCGAGACATGGCGTGCGCGTGAGTTCCACAGAAACGCACACCTCCAGCGGACCATTGCACCCATCCATTACGGAAGCTGGGATGTTGAGCGGTTCCAAAACAAGCTGCCAACTCTGGCGGAGAAGAAGGAGCTCCACAACCGGGACCGCATGCTCCCCGCTCAGCCACCGGCTCCACCTCCACCTCCACCAACACCAGGAGACAACGAGGAGGCACTAGCCTTGCTGCGGGCGGAGATGGAAACCAACGCAGCTGCAAAGGTCAATGTCACTGTGGTGAATGCGCAGCTCAGCCAGGGCTGTGTAGACGCGACGCCTTTCATGCTGGTGTAAATGTAGGGTTTTTACAATGGGCTGACACATCACTGCATGTCTCTCTCTACAACCCCATAGCACACACGGTCTCGTATTGGGTCCATACGAATGTCACTTAATTCCCTGGTAGGCCCAATCCCGTCCTCTCTTTTTATCCGATCCAGGCGTCCAGGTGGTGGTGGTAGAGCAGTTGTGCTTCCGTGTTGGCTGTCATGCTTAGGCAAAGCGCAGCGCCGATGCGATGTCCGACTCGCCCGACGACCCCGATGCACCAAGCAGGTGGTGGCCAGTGTTGGACAGGCCAATGCGGGAGCTGCCCGCGCCCTTGGAGACAAATGCGAAGAGGGGGTCAACCGAGTTAACAACCTGCGGTGACGAATGCGCGACGGAGCCAGTGGTCTGGCCAGCCGGCTTCTGCTCACGGGAGGCCGCATTTGAGAAGTCGAACTTCTGCTCCACCAGACCCGCCTTGGCGACGACCTCCTGCATCTTGCTGGCGGCCTCCGTTCGCTCGGTGACAAGGCCCTCGAGCTCACCAATGCGCGCGGTCTTCGACTCAAGCTGGACCTTGAGCTCGTCGATCTCCTTGTTGGCCTTGCCAAGGGCTTCCGCCGAACCCTTGGCCTGGGAGAACTCCTCCCGCTCACGCTTGATCTTGGCTGAATGGCAGCTGATCATCCGTGCAAGGGGCATGGCAGAGTCGAGGTTGGCAGCCTCCCGGAGGTTGGTACCGAAGGTCTCCATCGCGGCCATCTCGTGCTTGAACTCCGGTCCAGCCTCAAGGCCCTCCTTGACCCACTCCGAGACGACGGGCTGCATCTCCGCAAGCTGTGCGCGGCGCTGCGACTCCCAACCACCGAGTTTGTTCTTGTAGTTCATCTTCTCGGAGTTGGATGCATCAAGCTCGGCCTTGAGCTTGGCAACATAGTCCGCGGAGAAGGTCTCTGTATTGACAGCGGCAGCGGAGGCATCCATGTCAGCCATGATCACACAAGTTACTTTGGTCTTCTACTGGGGTTAGGGAGGGGAGGGGCTTATCGTTAGCGAGACTCACCTCGCCTCGAGAACTGCTGCGTAGATGCAACCTGCTTGCCGTTGATCTCGGTCACGATGCATCCCGGGCGCGCCGCCCTCTCACAGAGACTCAGTTCGTCGTTGGTACGCATCAGCACTTTGCCGTTTTCATCGGAATGCACGCTGGTTCCTAGGCTTAGCTCGCGCATGGATCCGTTCTTAACTGCCCGGACTGAGGAGTCATCCTCTATCCGGCCGGAGACACGCAGCTCGCCGTTGGGACCTTCCCACGAGGAAAGAACCGTGCCAACCTTGCCATTGGCGTGGTCGTGTTCCACAAGCATCTGCGTGCCGCCGCGAGCGCCCATGTTGGCGGTAGAGATTTCCACACTGCTCAAATCCGCGACATTGCCCCGCTTGCCGTCCCTGCGCGGGGGTGGGTGTGCAATACCCTTGAACTCAACCACAACCATTTAGTTACAGATCGGACACAAGCGACACAAGCGACAAGCGACAAGCGACACGTCGTCTACGCCCCTGCTCACCCTTTACACTAAGATAGTGTTGTTATCTTAGCGGGACGGGCGGACGTTGCGGAGACTGGCTTCGTAATCCTCGATGGCAGCGACCACCCGCTTGAACCCTCGAACCGTCTCACTCTCCACTTCCACGGCCACTGAAGCCACATCAGAACTACCGGCGGCATATACATTCTTGGCTTCTTCGAGCGCCTTGCTCGCCTGCTCGAATTTTCCCTCTGCCGCCTTCAACTTGCCAACCAACTCTGGAATTTGGTTGAGGTTCGAGGCCAACTCTGGTGGCAGCTGGGTTGTATTGCGAGCTGCCTTCAGGCGAGCCGCGTGCGAGACACTCAGTTGCTCCCTGCGAATGCCCTGTACCTTGATCTCAAAGAATGTGGAACCGCGCGCGTTGCGGTCCAGGAGCAACGGAGTGACCCAGGAGAAGAACAGCAGCCTTGTAACTTGGTCGAGGGAGCCAATTGTGGTCTTGCCGTGCCGCGTATAGAGAAAACTCTGGTACGTGCTCTCTGCATCCTTGCGCACGCACAGTATGGCCTGGCGCGGGCACATCATGCGTCCAATGACCTCTAGCATCTCGGATGCTCCTTTGTAGGTCGCGTTTGTGTTGCAAATGATCTCAGAGTCGCTCTGGTGAAAGAAAGACGCCGTCAGCTCTTCGATTGGCTCCTTCTGGGTTGTAGAATAAAAGCATATGCGGTTGACGTCGTTGAGCTTGGTGGTGGCCTTGAGCGCGAATGCGAGGGTGTCGTTCTTGGCACGCAAAGATGGTGGGAGATGCTCCACGCTGGCATCGGACTCCTCCCGCAGCAACAGACCATCCACAACGGTTGACACATTGGCGGCATCCTCGTCCTCGTCTTCTGCCGTGGGCTTCCCATCCTCTGCCGTAATGTCTGCATGGGGATCTTCGTCGGTGTTGTAGTAGTCTACATCCCGGGCGTATTTGAGCACAAGCAGTGCCAGACCACTGATGCACGCTCGGTTGAGTGCTCCAATGCTGTAGGAAGACTCTTCGTCACGAGGCACCACATCTACGCCATGGGAAGAGAAGACGGTGAAGATGTCAACCTGTGCTGTAGGGGTAAGACCGATGGACAGAGTTTTCCAGTCCGAGATACCAGCCGACGGAAGTGGTAATGCTGAAAGCATGGCGTTCAATGCTTCAGTCTCCATGTCATTCACTGGCTTGCGCAACCGCAGAAGAGTCATGGCCCCTGGACGAACAACATGGAACGAATCCTCGGCTTCAAATAGCCACTGTGGTGTCGTGTTAAGACCACGGCTGTGGATGTACCCACCGACGCGGCAGCGCTGTGACTTGATTGACACGGCCTCGTCGCGCAACCAGCGTCGCTCAAAAGCGGATGGTGGACCAGACCCATAGAACAACTCGGCCTCCATGGCGGCGACGGGAGCATTCGGCACCCACACATGCACCTTCTCGAGCACACCTGCCTCGTTGGCGGTGGTGAACACCAGCGCTGGCTTTGCCACATCTTTGGAGGTCTCCATGATCACAGCTCCCATCAGGCTGGCATTCGAAGGCGGCGTCCAGTCGCCTTGGTGATAGGGAGCGTCCGCGATGGGACATGGCTCTCTCCCAGCGTACAGCATTGAAACCAAAGGGTACTTGCATGGATGCAAAAGCGCAGGTGGAGGGTTTTCTAGGACCTCGCGTGCGCCAGTGCAAGCAGCATGCCGTATTGTCTCAAGTGCACTAGACGCATCGCCTACCAACAGGCCTTCCATGATGGTTGGCGCCGCTGCTCCAACTTCTACCAACACCGACGCAAGCTTCATGGCAGCAACACAAACACCCTGAAGAGGGCGCCACTTACAGAATTTACTATTTAGCGCGCCAGACTCTTTGCAACTGCTTCTAAAGACTCTGGCTTCGCACACAGGAGCGGCTTCACACACTCCTTTAAATCACCTTCGAGGCCTTCTCACGCAGCTTCACGAGAAATGGTTCGTGCACAAGCATGTTAGCAACCACGTTGCCGCCTACATGATGCTTCTTGTACATAGCGAGCACGGTCTTCAAAGCCTTTGCGTAGAACATCGGGCGAGAACGCCAGCCCTCTGAGGCTCCTGGCAGCACCTTCCTGGACGAAAGACTCTTCGACTCGGCCAGTACAGAGGAGGTGTACATGAGGCCCAAATCGACGTTCAGCATGGTCACGCGGCGTGCACGCTGCTCGCGCAGGTCCACCTTGGACACGGCCGGGAACGTACGGTGCTCCTTCTGAATGCAGCGCAAGTGGCGACTCGCAGCTTCATTGCGTTTGGCACACTTGCGCAGTGCTTCAGGTACACGCGCCCGCCCTTCCTTGCGGCACTGGTAGTCGGCGATCATGACGTCTGTCGACATGTTTGGCATTGCATTGGACAGCTGCCACCTCCACTGCAAACAGCAGGAGTATGTGCAGAACTCGCGCTGTTGGTCCTTGATCTCTGGCATGCCCGCCGCAATGTTCCAGTACTCGTCAAGTGGATCGATGCTTCCACTCTGATTCTTCGAGAGAACTTGCTGCGCACCGCCGCCTACCCCGCTGCTGGATTCGACAGCGGTGCCCATGTAGAACTTGCGGTTGCACTCGCAGTTCTTGCACTGCTTAAAGTTGTCTGCTGTCTTGACGCGCGAAAGTCCCTGGCAGATGCCTCGCATGCGCGACACGAAGACGTGAACGCGCCCCGGAAGACCCGCCGGAAGATCAGTCAGCGTGTAGTCGCCAATGAGCGAGATTAAACGAGTCGAATCGTTGCTGAGCAACTCGAGGCTCGACACCGTCCTGATCCGATCGGCCACCACGTCTCGCAGGCGCAGCTTGTTCAGGTCGGCGTCTGGCAGTGTCAGTGCAGTCTGTCCAGAGAAGAGTGGCAGCCCCCTGCACAGACCTTCCAGAAAGTGCCCAGATGAGGCTGCTCCAAGTCTGGTGCGTTCGTAAAACATCACCGCTGCGTATCGGGTGTCTGTGCGCATGAGATCACGCAGTGTCGTACACGTGACTGGAAGCTTGTTCAGCATTGCTGCACACCACGTACGGATCTTGCGATCCTTCTCGCTCAAGCTGCATTCTCCGGTATCTATCGCTTCACACACAGTCTGCACCCCACATTCCGCCACCTGCCCCAGAGCCTCCAAGATCAGCTCTTGGATGTTACAGCGTTCACCCAAAAGAGGGCTGGGCTCCGACATTCAAGTTGGGATGTACGCTTCCCCTGTTTTACTCTCTGGGCCAACCTAAACTCCCAACAAGCTAGCGCTAAGCATTTCATACATTCGCCTCTCTTTCTTTTAATCGGACGGTTCCGCCCACATCAGGATATTACCATGCTCCAGAGTCTCCCTCGCATTCACCAGCCGAATGGCGCTCTCGCGATCGTGAAGCAAGCCACTCGCACCGAGCTGATTCCGCCACCTCGATACATGTCGCTTAACAACACATTCACCGTCAAGCGCAACCGAGTCGTCCCTGCTGACACGGCTTCGATGGAGTTCAAGGCGCTGTACAAGGGGTACCTGGCGACGCGAACAGTGGTGGCATGTGAAGCGGCTTCAGAGCTGCCAATGCTCATGAACGCAGAGAACACCGAGCTGAGAGCAGCGGCAACGTGTGTGATCCCTCCGGATGGCAGCCTCCCTGCCCGTGCTGTTGCGGTGACTCTGCTGATCCACGGCAGTGGGGCAAACGAGTGCAACTACGGTCGCGTGCACCTCGACGCGCTGGCCCACCTGGCAAGCTCACCGCTTGCTCCGGACACTGGCAACAAGCGCCTGACGGCCGAAATGGTGCGCATGACAGTGCTCGCCGGCCCTGACGCGGCTTGGTTTGCAGCACAGGTCGAGGCCGAATGCCTCCACTCCGCAAGCGATCACACATCCGGCGTCGTCGAAATGTGCGTGAGGTGGCCAGTCCCGGGAGGGACTGGGATGCTGCGCACAGAGTTCAAGACTCTGTCCATGGCTAGCACCCCGGACAAGACACTTGAGCAGATTCAGAACAGCTTCATCTCTATGAAGATGGCATTCAACGTGCCATTTGGAGACGACATCGTGACGCGTCACCCTAACGTTCCCAACGATGCGTGGGCGCATTCCGTGCACAACGCGTCCACCACCTTCGCGTCTCTTATGGAGGGTGCTCCGGGCATCTACAAGTCACCCGCCTTGGTACATGCCTCGGAGCAGCTGGACATTGACAACACGGGCATATTTGTGCGCATATGTCCGAGGAAGCAGTATGATCATGCTTCCAAAGAGTGGAAGGACATCGCCATGCACGATGCTGTCTGCCGCCAGGACACTTTTCACGGCTTTCTGGTAGGCAACTCCGCTTACAACCGGGACATTGCTCACCTCTGCAAGCAATACGAGCGCATTGGACTGCCGATGCCCACCGAAGCGACGCGCCACATGCACCTACACACTGTAGCTGTGCAAGCGACGGGGTTCCCTTTGGAGCATCGCGTGTCGCTCTACGCCGTCTACATGAATGCGGGTGGTTGGAAGCCTGGCACGTCCATTGCGGCACCAGGTTCGTGGATCTGGCGCTTCGACCCAGCCATGGTCTCGCTGGATACAGTGCTCCAAAGCTTTCACGTGGTGCCATGCTCGCGCGACTCCCTTCTACCGCTCGACCGCCGCCTGGAGAAATCCTTTGGCGACTTCTTCAACCGCGCGTTCCAGCTCTACAGGTCGATCTTTGGCGATCGACCCACCTCCAAGTGCGGTGATGACTTTGAGCAGCTCCCGCTCACGCTCCCGGCACGGCCGCCGTCTGCGGACCCGGAACGCGACGCCCAGGAGCGCCACGCCCTCTCAGCCTTTGGCCTCGATGCCTCCTCACGCCGCATGGTGGTTGGTGACGCATACGCAACCCTCAAGAGCCAGAATGCGCCCCAGGCTATGACCGACTTCATGCTCAAGGCAACTCTGCAATACGGTCTAAACACGTCAGTGGTCGACGCCATGTCTCGCGCGGGCGACGCCATCGGCGTGCAGGAGCGGAGGGCCGTACTCGAAGTCAAGGACAAGCAAGTCGACCGGCTCAAGCGTCTTGCAGACGCCGCATTCGGGCTTGAGAACAAGTGCCTCAAGACGCTGACCCCCGCGGTGACGATTGAGGCGGCGCGCATCCAGGCAATGCTTCGCGCAGCAGGTCGTCGCAAGGGAGACGACATTCAAATCCCATCCTCATCCAAGGCGACTATGTCAGACTATTCAGCCTTGGTGGAAACGATTGGGCGCTGCATCACCCACACGCCGGTTGATGGAAAATGCCTCCAGCATGCAGCACACACCGCACGAGAGCAGCACAAGAAGAGCGCCGCCAACTGCTTTGGATCTGCAGTATGCGTCCTGCGTTCCTCTCGCCACACCCTCCCCTCCTCCGTTTTCGTGCTCGGTCAGAAGGAGAAGGAGGACGGCACAGTGAGTTTCAACCGCGTGCTGCCGAGCGGTGCATTCGAGGCTTCGACACCGGGGGCCGTCATGGACTCACCCGTATCCTCGGTATTCTTGCTCAAGGTGCAACAGAACGGCGCAATGCGCGTCACATGCACCATGACGAACTAGATTGACATGATATTTACGGAGCACTTTTGGATACATGCCGGTGGGGTTAGACCTACTTTGTGAGAAACTACTATGCTACGTGCACGGCAGTGTGTAGCCAGAGACGCCGTCTTTCGCGAGCGCAATCGCCCATGTGGACGTGATTCCTTGCCACCAGTTTTCGGCAGTGTTGGCATTGTGGAAGTACATAATGCAGCCTCCATAGAACAGATAGAATTTTCCATGATGGTTCTGCATGGTCCATCCACCCACGTTGAAGCCGTGCCCCACTGGCGCCTCCGGTGCGGCAAACGAGTCGCCCATAACCATGGTCCACCCATAGTGTTCGGTCGGCGTTTTGACGCACCCGTTAAATGTGTCTTTGGAGTAGATGGTGCCCTGCCAGGAGGGCACTGTAGGGTTGCTGGATCCAGACACCGCGTAGGCGTACTGCCAGTTGAGAGTGGAGGGAGAGTCGCATGCTGCGGTGTAGTTGAGGACGCGTAGAGTGAGACTGGATGGCGCCGAGGAGCACGGGATACGACGCACATAGTCGAAATTAATTTCGCAGTTGTCGAGCTCATTGTTGCCTGAACAAGCAGCTCCGTCCTCGCATTTGACGCCCATTCCCACGTTCTCGCACTTGGGCACGACCTCGCTTACAAAGTCGGAGTTCGGTGGACACGTATCCACGGCGGTGTCGACTGCCTCGGTGCAGCATCCAGGCGCAGAAGGAGACGGCGGCGTCGGTGGTGGAGCCGGCGACGGCGG
>Ga0115000_10005095_pt1 | contig 10598 bp, 8 predicted proteins | sample ArcticOcean_MG_C_6_FD_89690 | JGI IMG/M metagenome (GOLD analysis project Ga0115000, IMG submission 89690) | Marine microbial communities from western Arctic Ocean - ArcticOcean_MG_CB8_128 | ecosystem: Environmental > Aquatic > Marine > Oceanic | place: Arctic Ocean: Canada Basin | collected... | reverse complement strand
TAGGTATTGATGAATTCACTTTTGAGATCTACGAATTAATTTGGGATTAAAAATTATATCGGAAGGTTTTGAATCTTAATGAGGTTACTTAAATGAAAAAATATCTATTCATCATTTTATTTTTTGGGGTTTGGAGTTGTGAATATGATAAACCTCAACCGTATATAGAACTATCATCTATGTCTTATGCAGTTGATGTCTTTACGTTATCATATGCATTTAATAGGACTTCTACACTAAGGTAACATACCTAGAATAAGTTTTTCATCTAAATAGACAAGCTGAGATAGGCTACATGGGGTGGTTCTTTTTATTTTCAATATTTACTCAAGTATTTTCAAATACACCTAAATAAGGGCAAAAATTGAGGGACATATTTAATATCATTATCAGTAGATTTAATTATGGCATTAAATGAATTACAAAAAGCAGAGATTAGTGAATATATAGAAGAGCTTCTCGACCTGTATTCTGAAGATGAGTACGAAAATTACTTAGAGAATATTGTATATCATTATTGTAATCGTAAATTTGATATAGAAAGAGAAGAGTCAACCAAGTTACTTTATAAGATCATCGAGGAATTAAGTTAAATGTATATAATGAAAAAATATCTAGTGCTCGTTTTATGCTCTTTCCCAATATTATTTTCACAAGAAATCATTGGCGGAGATGGTATTACAGGTCAGCCACTTATGTATCATGTTATTTTAAACTATAAGTCATCTTCAACACTCGGATACAATAATGCAAGGGATGTAATGTATTCAATAATCGATTTAGAAGATGATGACTCACTTAAGGGGATTTATACTAATTATACAATTTTTATTGATTCGAATCAAGATCCCAGGCCGCAAACAAATGCTTTAAATATGAATTGTGAGCATTCATGGCCACAGAGTATGGGAGCGGGATCTGAACCACAAAAAAGCGATTTACATCATCTCTATCCAGCTCGAGGGAATGTTAATTCATCTCGAGGGAATAAGCCGTTTGCAGATATTGATGATAATGATACCTATAAGTGGTGGAGATTAGATTATTATGAAACAAGTATACCAAATCAATATATTGATGAGTTTTCAGAAGTCGCAAACAATAATGGTGCGTTTGAACCAAGGGAAGAGGTTAAAGGCAATATAGCAAGGAGCATGTTTTATTTTTTTACAATGTATAATGAAGTTGCTGATACAGACTTTTTTAATATACAAAAAGAAATATTATATACCTGGCATAAGCAAGACCCAGTAGATGCGAATGAATTAAATCGTACTTGGGCTATAGCTGAATATCAAGAAAATAAGCCAAATCCATATATTCTTGACTCTACACTAGTACGTAGAATTTGGTTTGAAGAAGATTATAGACCTACATGGTATATATCTATTGACGGCTCAGACGATATTGGTGATGGCTCAGAGCAAAATCCTTTTGCTACAATTCAGAAAGGCGTTGACTCTGCTAATGATAACGACACTATTTTTGTATTAACTGGAACGTATCTTGAAAATATTAACTGGTCTATGGCAAATAATATTAGACTAATTGGTTCTCACATGGATTCAACTATTATAGATGGCGGGGGGATTGGCAAAGTAATTGACAATTCTGATGAAACCTCTCACCCCATAGAGATTAGTAATCTTACAATTCAAAATGGATACTCAACTGGGCGAGGTGGAGGATTAAGCTTAAAGATGGTTGGTGATATCTTGTTAAAAAATATTAAAGTGGATAATAATCAAGCTCAAATTGGAGCAGGTATCTATATTGAAGGGGAAGGCTCGTCCTCTTTCATTCCAACAATATTACATATTGAAAACTCTGTTATATCTAATAATAACGCGAACACTTATGGCGGAGGCGTTTCTCTTTCAGGGGCTATGATTTCCGCTATTGTTAAGAGTGTTACAATCGTTAATAATTCGGCGATTGATGGGGGAGGAGGAATTAACTCGGGCTCAATGGGTGACTATGCTATTATTGCTAATTCTATTTTTTGGAATAACCTACCTACAAATGCAGATGGTTTAATTTTTCCATATTATTCAAACATAGATATTCCTACAGGAACTAATAATATATATATGGACCCTTTATTTGTTCAAGGAGATACTAATTTTAACCTTTCAGATGGTTCACCTTGCATTGATGCGGGAATAGGTTTTTTAGTTATTAACCTATCTGATCAGATGCTTACAGGTGATGTGCCCGATACTTTGATAAATTTTAATAGTCAGCCATACAATGGTATTGGACCTGACATGGGTGCTTTTGAATCTACCTTTAGTTCGGTAGAGACTTGTATTGCAAATGATGGCACTGCTGGTGTTGAATTATGGGGTGAGTGCTATTCGATAGAAAATACAACCACAATTCAATACTATAATACTGAATTAAATAGTCCTATTCCATCATCTTTAGGAATGCTAACAAATCTTCAAATATTAAAAATTGATTCATGTGGATTATATGGAAATATTCCGCCAGAAATTGGTGATTTAATTAATTTATCTTTACTTAGCATAAGTGGAAACGATCTTGATGGGTCGATTCCGTTAGAAATAGGAAATTTAATCAACCTTACAAGTCTGTCGTTGAATCATAATAATCTAAGTAACGAGATTCCTGCGGAATTATTTAATTTAGAAAACTTATCTGGTGGTAGCTATGGTCCAGGTGGCGCGGGGTGGAATCCTGGATTAGATTTATCGAACAACTTATTATCTGGAACTATTCCAGATGGCCTAAATAGTTTAGATAATATTCAATCTCTAAACTTTTCAAATAACTTACTTGAAGGAGAAATCTTACCTCAAATTATTAATTTGATTAACTTGCGTTCTATTGATTTAAGCGGAAATCAATTTCAAGGAAACATTCCTGATGGAATAATAAATCTTGTGAATTTGAGTGGTATTTATACAGGTCATATGGGTAGCGGACAAATATACCCAGCGATAGATATATCTGATAATCAATTTTCTGGTATTATACCATCAGATATTTGTTCTTCGTTTTTACCTTGGAATCATCCGGATGTGGAATTTATGATTTCATTTAGTCAAAATAATTTTTGTTCTCCATACCCCTATTGTATTGCAGATATTATTGGAGTCCAGGATATAACTAATTGCGAACCACTTGCTCACAATGGTCCTGTTTGGTATGTGTCAACAACTGGTTCTGATAACACTGGTGACGGCTCTGAACAATTTTCTTTTTCTTCCATTCAAAATGGTATTAATTATTCATCTGACGGTGATACCGTCTATGTTTTTTCCGGTACATATATTGAAAATATTAATTTTCATGGAAAGAATATTGTGGTCATGGGTGAAAATAGAAACACTACAGTTATTGATGGTAATCAAGCTGAGAGTGTTGTCGAAATAAATAATGGTGAAGACTCTTCGGCAGTTTTAAAGGGGTTTACATTAACAAATGGTCTTGCTTTTGAAAGTTCTATCCATGCTTCACCATTTAGCGGTGATGGAGGGGGGCTCTCAATTAAAAACTCATCAAATCCAACGATTACTGACCTAATTATTTCAGGAAATGAAGCAGGTGTCGGTGGTGGAATTTCAATCAAATCAGAATCTGACCCAATTATTTCAGATGTAATCATTTCTAATAACTATGGTTTTTCGGGAGGGGGAATTTTTATTCAAGGTTCTTCAAATCCGATTGTTAATAATGCTACAATTGTACAAAATAGGTCATCAAATGGTGGTGGCGGAGCTCAATTAGAATCCAACTCATCAGTTTATATATTGAACTCGACTATAGCAGATAATTATCCACATAGCGCGATAAATTTTATGGAGGCTTGTTCAGTTTTTATACAAAATAGTATAATATGGAATGAATATTCACCACAGGTTACATCTCCACCCGACTCTACAATTGAAATAACTTTTTCGAATATCAAAGGTGGTTGGCTAGGAGAGGCCAATATTAATAGTGATCCTTTATTTTGTATAACTGATTCAAGCAACTATACATTAGCTGAGAATTCACCATGTATTGCTTCTGGCTATAATAATTTAAATATGGGCTCTCTGCCCGTGGGCTGTGATGCTGTATTAGCAATTGATAATGATATTTTACCATATAAATATATACTACATCAAAACTTTCCAAATCCATTTAATCCTCACACATCTATTGCTCATCATTTGCCAATAGATGGATTTGTTAATATTTATATTTATGATATGAATGGCAGAATAGTTAAAACGCTTGTAAGTGCTCCACAAACTGCAGGATTCAAAGCAATCCAATGGAATGCCACCAATAATAGAAATGAGCCTGTATCCGCAGGATTATATCTGTATACAATACAAGCAAGGGAGTTTAGACAAACCAAAAAGATGGTACTGCTGAAGTAATGAAAAAATATCTATGCATGATTTTATTGGTTGGTATTTGGAGTTGTGAAAATGACCAGCAATTCCCCTATTTAAACTTGAGATCAATTAATATTGCTTATATTCCTTCAAATTCGGATTTTATTAATGAGGATAGTTATTATATATCTGAGATAGACTCTTTAGGTGAGATTTTGACTAAAGAATTATTAAGTAACGACACTAATCTAGTTGCAAATACTTTTTTACCTAATTTATGTCATCATATTCATTATTATAAAGAGGATGGCATAGTTATTTATTCTAAGTATTTGGGAAACCCAACCGCCGACGCATATACAATAACTCTTAACCTTAAATTAAGGGAAGAAAACAGTACTGATTTTATTGTTAATTATAATGTTAAATAGCTTTTTGAAATGAGCCTTAATTAATATAAGTATTCAATATTATGAAAGAATATCTATTTATCATTTTATTTATTTAGTCCCTGATGATATGGTTATTGCAACGAAACATAAAGATTTTGTATCTAAGTAAAAGTCTGATGATAGTAAAGTCCTTTTCAGCAAGATAAGCTTTCAATGGAAGATTGCCGAATTTGCAATGTGCCCCAATAAAGCCCTGTTATTATTTTCAAGTATGGAAAATCAAAACTACATGAGGGTATAGATTGTTAGTTATGAGTATATATTTTGGGACTGCCTGGAAATATTCTTTGTGGCTATAGTGATGCTTGCATTGATATACATTTTTACGGGATAATGTTTTAATTTTAAATATGCTAAAAATCTTATATCCTCTATTTTTTTCTATTTCATTTATAAGCGCACAGCCTCAATTACATACATTCTCCATAAATAATGAAACTAGACAATATTATCTATATACTCCTGATTCACTCGGCCCAGGTGTCCCGCTCTTATTTGTCTTGCATGGTTATAAGGGGTCGGCATTATCTATTATGAATTATTCAGATATTAATCAGATTGCAGATCAGAATGGATTTGTGGTCTGTTATCCGCAAGGTCTTATTGATGATATGGATAATGCATTTTGGAATGTGGGCTATGATTTTCATCCGAATGAGGCAGTTGACGATTTAGAATTTTTATCCTCATTAGCTAATTATCTTCAAAAAGAATATGGTCTTAGCAGCTATAATACTTTTAGTGCAGGAATGTCGAATGGTGGTGAAATGTCATACATGCTAGCTTGCCAGCCGAGTGATGTATTTAGAGGCGTGGCCTCTGTCACTGGCATAATGTTTGAATCTTTCTATAATACGTGTAATCCTCTACCTATTCCTGTCCTAGAAATTCATGGTACACTAGATGAAGTTAATTTGTGGGACGGAGATCCTAACAATGAAGGTGGATGGGGGCCATATATCGGAATCCAAGAAGGTATCAATTATTGGGTCAATATCAATAATTGCACACAAACTATTATTGAGATAGTTCCTGACATATATCCATCTGATGGTAGTTCTATTACAGTTGAGAAACACACTAATGGAATAAATAATAATGAGGTTTGGTTATATAAGATTGCTGGAGGTGGACATGAATGGCCAGGAGAATCGGGAAATATGGATATTAATGCTGGCGAAGAAATCTGGGGTTTTTTCAGTCAATATTTAATCATAGCAGATACAGGTGATATGAATTTTGATAATTCTGTAAATATTATGGATATACTTATGATCTCTGACAATATTTTGGATAATGAAAACTATAACCATTTAGCAGATTATAATCAGGATAGTAATGTCAACTTATTAGATATTTTTTCTTTAGGACAATACATTTTAAGTTTTTGAGTACTTGATGGGTTTTTGTTCATGGTCAAACATATAAATAATAAAAATAAATAAAAACCGAGAAATAGAATGCCGTTCAAAGTAACCAAAAATCATAGAGCATTAGCGATGACTTTATTCATCATTTTATTGTGGATGAGTTATCGTTCGACTGGTTACATATGGGGTACTAATTACACAATTATGGCTTGGTTTATTCCCATTTTATTGAATTTAAATACTTGGTGGTATAAAAAAACAAGTACTAGATAGAAGGTGGCCTTTTTTTATTTTGTTGGTGCATTGATATCAACTAAATATCTTTTTAATTCATATCTAGATTTAAAGGATAAACTCCACTTCCGCGCGGGTTTTTGTTTTTGCAGTAAATAGTATTTTAGTCAGATGAATGGATTTAATAGATACTATTAAAGAGCGTAAGAATTAATATCATTTGAAAAGTACATAATAAAAAGACAAAGCCCTAAAACAGCAAAAGCTGGAATAGTCTTCTTAAATGGGTTCTTGACTCTATAGTGAGTTGCCAGAGCACCTATCATGAGCACAATAATTCCTAGGCATCCTAGTATTACTAAATCATTTCTGCTTTGAATAATCATAGCTGAAAAAGATAGTTTTAAGATTCCAACTAGGTCACGAAACTGGTCTGGAAGTTTGTAATCTTCAAATTCTTTTGTAATGTTTTCATATCTAACAACCCAAACAAAAAATAAGGAAGTACATAGTAAAACTTTACACATTGCGACTAGAGTATCGATATAATTGACCATTTAAATTGTCCTATTAATAATTTTGTAAAAATTAGTTTTAGATATAAATCCGTTTTTTTGATGGGAACTTATTTGAGCTAAAACATTAATTGCATATCTTAAAAATACAGAAGATTATTATACAATTCTAACTTAGTAATATTTTTATCATTACTACTATAAGCAATTTTCAATTTAGGCAAGAGGCTATTATAAATACTATATCAGATAATAAACTATGCCTAAAATTACTAATATAGCATAAACCAAATTATTACTCTCCCTTTTACCATTTCTTGTATGGTCGAATACATAAGTAGGTGGATGAAGGGCAATCCTTCTGCACGAAGCATTTGATAGTGGCTAATTATTTAAAAACAGTATCAGTTAGCTAAAAAATATTACTATAAAATATATTTTTTTATAATTTGAACGATATTGCAAGGCAATTCTTTGCAGGTTTGAAAACGATGAAAAGATTTCTACTCATCGTTATAGATAAATCTCTGAACACATCATTAAAAAGAGTCTATAACAAATATTAAATCGAATATATCAATATTACTATCTGAGTTAACATCTGCGAGATAGTAAAAGTCTTGAGAGAGCGAATTTGAGTTCACTATATGTGCTAGTATCATCATAAAATCAGCAAGCGTGATACTGTTATCTCCATTTAAATCACCATTCATCGGTGGCAGCATTTGATACAGCTTATTTGAATTTGTGCAGACATACCAAATCGACCCATCAGGACCGACCTTAATGCCCATTACTTCGTTTATCATATTTGTTTGGAGTCTTTTTATCTCTTGAATAATATTTTCTTGGCTGATGTCATAAACGATGATTTCTCCTGTAGAGTAATCGCTCACTAGTAAATAGTTATCGTAAATGTCAATACCTGTAGGAGAGACAAGGCCACTATCTATAATAGTTTCATATTCGGCACCATTCATACTGTAATAGCCTTCGATGTTCTCTCCGTAAGGGGTGAGGTTGTAGTTTATGCTGCCAGAGTTAGTATTCATTCTTAAAATTTTCTGATTACCAGTGTCACATATGTATAGTTCGCCTAATGTCTGATTCATGACAATATGGCTTGACAAGCCACTAACACGTTCTAATACAATTTCGTCATAACGGTATACGATTCCATCAGAGTGATTTTCGCCTCCATGTTCATGATCCGGATGCGGTTCTTGAAAATTATACTTAGCTATAGTGTTGTGATAACCATCAAAGAGCCAATAAATATTATCTTCCTCAGCCGCAATGCCGACGCTATAAGGACTTTGATGTAACATATCCCAATGACTACCAAGCTCGGGCCCATTTTGATTTACTCTTGCATAAATAGATGTATCTGAATCCCAGAGAGTGCAACCTGAAAAATACCCGTTTTGATTTCCATTTGCGTCCTTAACATCTAAAGTGTTTGCAAATCCGCCATTGTTGCTAAATGCTATTGCACTTGCTGTGTTCATGAAATGAGAAGAATAGGAGTCTCGTCTATAATCTACCCACTGATTTTCCAAGCCGGCATCATAGTAGGTGACAGTGCTTCCACCAAAGTTTAAATCAAATGTGGCAGAATTCTCATTGATAACCCAAAGTTCATTATTTCTATTTTGGTCTGTATGAAAATCGAGGTCACGTGGATTACTGAGGCCATCCGCCTCCGTACCAGATAGTTTGTTCATGACGAAAGGAGCATTTATCAATTTATTAAAATGTGTCTGAGCAAAAGAAATATTTAAAAATGATAAAGAAGCGAAAATAAACTTAATTAACATAACCTAACCTATTAGCGTTTTAAAATACTATCCAAAATATTATTAAATAACGATAAACTCTAATTTTTAAAATACATGCGGGCAATATTGTTCATTTAAATAATTCGCAGATCCATATCTTGGCGCGTAATAGTGTAATGATGCAACACACTACAAGAAATCTACGCATTTGCGACATTTTTTGTTTATTGTCTTACAAATATTGTGGGTGAATTATTTGTAGATTTAGATATGGATAAAAAAATATTAGATATCATTTTTTTTGTAATATCTGTTTGTGCATTTATTTGTCTGATAATTGGATATGATTTAGTAGGATATATTTTTTTGGCTATTGGCTTTTTATAAATGGTTTACAGGTTGAACAAAAATAAGAGCGAAACCATAAGTGATGAGGAATAAAAGGTTTTGGGAAAAATATCTATTCATTGTTTTTTTAATTGGGATTTGACGTCTTTAGAAAACAAGTTTAAATTGAATTGTTTTATAAAATTTCTAATATTTTTATTTCTTTCAACAGGAACTAACGCTCAACATTTTATTGGCAATTATAGCAGAGTCTTTCAAGATTCCAGCAGATTAAATAGAAATATTTTAACAGAAATTTATTACCCATCTTCTATTCAAGGTGAGAATGTTTCATCAGCGGATGGTCAATTTCCAATTATTGTATTTGGTCATGGGTTTCTTATGTCTTCGGATGCGTATCAAAGCTCATGGGAAGAATTTGTTCCAAGAGGATATATAATGGTTTTCCCAATGACAGAGGTAGGTTTAAATACAGATCATCAACAGTTTGGATGGGACCTTCAATTTTTGGTAACTAAAATCCAAGAAGAAGGTAATAATAATACATCACCGATTTATAATATAGTTGCTAATAATACAGCTCTATTAGGACATTCAATGGGAGGAGGGGCTTCATTTTTAGCCGCAGATTCTTTATGTGCAAATGAGAATAATCAACTAAAAACAATTGTCGGATTAGCTGCTGCTGAATCTTCATCTAATGGGGTGTCGTCAATAGCTTCTGCAGCAAATATAACAATTCCTGCTCTAATTCTATCAGGTAGCCAAGATGGTGTAACGCCTCTGTCTGACCATCAATTGCCCATGTATAATAATCTTATGTCGAATTATAAAACTTTAATCTCTATTTCTGGCGGGGGTCATTGTTATTTTGGGAATTTTAACTTTTTTTGTGACCTTGGAGAAAATGCATCTTCAAATGGAATTTCAATATCGAGAGGTGAACAGCAACAGATAACTTTTGACTTTTTAAACTTATGGCTAGATTTTACACTAAAAGATAATTGTGAACAGTATTTAGTTTTTCAGGATTCGTTAGTCAGTTCAAATAAGATTACATATGATCAATTGCATTTACAAAACCCTACAGCAAATATAATTGAAGATGAAAGAGTTTTAACTTCGACAGTTAATGGTTCGGAATATCAATGGTATTTAAATGGTAATATAATAACTGACGCAAATAATATAAACTATATTCCTACTATAAGCGGTGAGTACACGGTGGAGGTTTTCTTCTCAAATGGTTGTCCTACACTATCAAATTCTTACAGTTTTAATTATCAACTAAGTAGCAATACAGAATTATTACCGATTAGTTATTTAATGCATCAAAACTATCCTAATCCATTCAACCCCACCACGCAGATATGTTATGATTTGCCATATAATGAATTTGTAAATATAAATATATATGATGTTAAAGGCGCTAATATAAAGTCATTAATTAGTATTTATCAAGGAGCCGGATACAGGTCAATTACTTGGGATGCAACCAATGATTTAGGTCAATCAGTATCCGCAGGATTATATCTTTATACAATACAAG
>Ga0115000_10005094_pt1 | contig 10599 bp, 7 predicted proteins | sample ArcticOcean_MG_C_6_FD_89690 | JGI IMG/M metagenome (GOLD analysis project Ga0115000, IMG submission 89690) | Marine microbial communities from western Arctic Ocean - ArcticOcean_MG_CB8_128 | ecosystem: Environmental > Aquatic > Marine > Oceanic | place: Arctic Ocean: Canada Basin | collected... | reverse complement strand
ACCCGCGAAGCCATTGGCGGCATCGAAAATCGCAGCATTGGCATCGGTGAGTTGCTGGGCGCGGGTTAACAAGGAAAGCGGGATATTTCCACCTGCGTCTCGAACTTCCTTAATCATTTCCAAATCCTTCACCGCCTGACGCGTCCAAACTGCCCACTGACCGAGCAGGCCGCCTCGAAAACGAATGACAGGCGCATTCTCATCTTCGCTAAACCGAACCGGCGTCAACAGATCGAGCATGATGTTGTCGTCGTTTCCCGTATACATCGCGAGACTGTCCTGGCGATTCCCATCTGCGACTGCTCTTAAGACATCCAAGGTATCATAACGGTTAAATGGAGCTGTCTTGATCGCAACGAGGTTTTCGATTTCAACCGCTGCTCGCCAAAAATCATAGTCCAATCGGCGTCCTCCGACCGATGGCTGCAAGTAGAACCCGAATATCGGCATCACGTCGGACACGGCATTCAAGTGCTCGATCATTTGTTCGTTAGTTCCTTCCTTGAAAGCGCTCAAACTAACAAGTGCAATGTCGTATCCAAGATTCGCTGCCAGCTCTGCTTCTTTGACTGCCTGATCGGTTTCACCAACCACTCCGGCTACTTTAATCAACGGTCTACCGACATTCGCTTCATAAGCCTGCATCTCTTCGGCCGCCAAACTCAGCACAGGTTCGTACAATCCAATTTCCGGATCACGAATCTCAAATTGCGTAGAATGAACGCCCACTGCGACTCCACCCGATCCTGAATCCATATAATAGCGCATCAACGCTCGCTGGCGACGCTCGTCGAAACGCCGCCCGCTCGTTAAGGCAAGTGGCAACGCAGGAATAGCGACCCCATCAAAAAATGATCGATGGATCGGCTCGGCCAGGAACGGTTTATTCGCTTTCATCAACTTATTGCTTAACTAAAATTGTCCGTCACGCTTTTCGAAACCGGTCGGTTTCCCATGCGTTGCACCCCCCTGCCTCAACCAAGCAGCGACCCACCCGATCATACGATCTAACTCAACCGAAGGTTTTCCAAACAAACGTTGCGAGTGCGAAGAATCGCTCAACCACATAGTCTCCGCCTCTTCCCCCTGGAATTGCGGTTCAATTCCCAAGTGTTTTCCAAATCGCTGGGCCAGCTCACGAACCGCCACCGTATCCGGTCCTGCGATATTGATCGGAACCGCGGGACTATCGGCGATCTCCAGCGTTTGAATAATTTGATTTAAAGCATCATTTTGCCATATCAAATTGACGTACCCCATCGTCACATCAACCATTTCTCCGCTCAATACTTTCTGTCCGATATCGAGCAAAACGCCGTAGCGAAATTCCACCGAATAATTCAATCGAATCAAAACCACGGACGTTCCAAATCGATTCGAAGCTGATTGAAAACGCCGCTCGCGCTCCAAACAAGACAGGGCGTATTCGCCAACTGGATTCATTTCGGAACCCTCCTTCGCTCCACCCGAATCCGGTGTCACGTAGGAATACACGCAACCGGTTGAGAATGCTACAATCTTAGAGTTCCGAAAACGTTCGGAAACCCGAGCAGAAACCTCGACATTAATTTGCTGAAGCAACTCAGAATTATCCGATGTACCGAACTTCGCCCCGACGAGGTAGAAAACCGTAGGACAATCAGGTAGCGAATCGACGAACGCGGAGTCGCGAAAATCGCCCGCCAATACCTCGATACCATTCTCCTCATATACCGATCGACTATTGAGGCTGCTAAAACGAGAAGCCGCATAGAGGCGATTGCTCTTGTTCAAATCGCTCAACATCCGCTTCAACAGTAAACATAAATGAAGCCCCATCTTACCTCCTGCCCCGAGAACGAGAATGTCGCCCTCAAGCGCTCGAAGCGTTTCAATCGTCCCAGTTTGAGGCGTGGAGAGAAAATAATCCACTTCATCGATCGAGCACGGTAGCCCTGAATTTTCCTCGGTAGATTTCATCGCTTCCTAATTACTCAATATCCGTATTCGAAATTCCATTCATCCTCGAGCAATCCATTGCTTCAAAGTCTCCGCGTCACGCCTGAAGCTTTCCACTGCATTATTCTTCACATGTTCGATAGTAATCCATCGCTCCAGCCCGCTTTGCGTCAAGACACTAAAATAGTCCGCCCAGTCCTGCTTACCATCGGATATCAAATGCGCATTTGGCCACTCGTCTTCTCCAAAAAAATTACAATGAATATTGGTAACTCGATCAACCAGCGCCTTCAAACCCTCCAAACGATAGGCATGCCCCACTAGCAATTTCGTTTGCCAGAACGTGCCTACATTCGAATGCCCGATTTCATCAAGCAGCCGCCCCGTCGCTTCGTTCGTATCGGTCAGCGAGTGATCATGAAATTCAAAATCGATCCGAATATTTCGTTTCGCAGCTTCTTCCCCCATTTTCCGCGCTTGCTCAATCACGCGTCCACGATCTCCATCCGAGACATCAGCCGAGTTTTGCCGACCTGCCCATACGCGAATTGATGGAGCTCCCATGACTTCAGCCGAATCCAAGACCGCTCCGAACTCTGGCCCTTCGTCATTCACGTTCTCGTAACACTCGTCGAAACGATAATACGAACCATACGCGGATACCTGCAATCCAGCGTCACGCGTCAATATACGAGCACGCTCCGCAGTAACAAGGTCGCCATGCGGCACATGCACATCGCCTCCCCACTCAACTCCCGTAAGACCGGTTTCCGCAACTAATTCGACAATTTCTTCCAAGGAAAGCTCTCGGAAACTTATAGAAACAAGACCTGGCTTAAGCAAAGTATTCATAATTTATCCCTACTCAAGATCTCTCACAACCAATGCAACTCCATCCATTCCTTTTCATGATTACGGTAAAGATAAACCCGAAGCCTACAGAATCGCCCGCACATTGAAACCTTTTGCTTTCCTCGAATTCACATTGGCGAGCCCTCAATCTCGCTCCTAGCTCAATGCTCGTCCCCACGCCCCCTAAACGAGCGAGACCGATCTCAATCGAATCAAACTAGAAAGTAAAAAGAACGACATCTGTCGAGCATCCCCAGCACCTCCCATTCCAAGGCTCTAACTTTTAAAATTACAACGTTGTAAACTTAAAGGGCTAGTATCTCCATCGATCTTACTATGGGGTTTCAGCTCTGCAATTTTTGCCGCATTATGCGTCCCTTTTACATTCGCATCCGGCGACAACTGATTTGCAAATACGGCAAAACAGGACAATATCCTTTTCCCTATGCTTCGAGGATCCTCTAGCCCCATTAACGCCATTCTACCGGAATACGGCGTATGCGTTCTGGAAAGCCATCATGCCCAAGACTTCCGCATGAATTGGACACGCCATCCATTTCTCAAAATACTCTCGGTCATCAATGGCGAAGGTTCCATTGAAACAAATGAAAGTTCAACGCGCATTTGCGAAGGAAACCTCACACTCATCCCTCAAGACGAAGAGCATCGGTTAGTTGACGACCCGAAACGCCCCTTGTCGCTCCACATAATTTGCGTAGCTCCATCGCTCCTTAACGAAATCGAACGTTACGACCAAATACGCTTTCCAATAGGTTGGCACATTGGGCAAACGCAATTCACCAAACCCCTCAGGCATCAGGTGCGTAAATTACTCGCCGAGCAAGCCAATCGCCGAAAAGGCCATGTAAGCCTTCTTCGAGCAAAGACCGTCGAATTGCTCATTTGCTTCGAGCAGCAAGGTATTCCGCTGCAAAATGCCACGGCTGTCACGAATTCATCCGAACAGCGTATCCAAAACTACCTTTCCCAACTGGAAAAAGAATTTAATCTTGAGGAACGGCTCGAAGATACCGCTGCGCGCCTCGGGATGAGCCAGCGCAGCTTCACGACCCACTTCCGATTACAGGCTGGCCAATCACGTCATCAGAAGATCACCGAACTCCGAATCGCCCACGCATGCCGCCTCCTTTCGGATCCGAAAAGAAGTGTTATCGGAATCGCCTTCGAATGCGGGTACGGCGACCTTTCCAGCTTCTACCGAGCTTTTCGAAAATCGAAGAAACGTTCCCCGAGCGATTACCGCAAGCAACAGGCGCTGGCTGGTGAAAACGCATCGGCGTGATATAAACAGTTAGCCTCTACTACAGGCACCACGCCGAATTCTTGGCGTAGCAATATTTCCAGCGGGCAGGATTGCTTCGCCACCTACTATACGCTCCGTCAGCGAAATGAAACTGATGTAGGAGCGGCTTTACGCTGCGATCGTTATAGTCGCATCGCGGGATGAACCCGCTCCTACATTAGATTGGAGATTCCAGTTTCAGAAGAGCTACAGCAACACCTCGGAGTGGTCTCTGTACCGTTTACGCCTATCTACCCACGTTGCTCGATTACCTGATACCTAAGAACAAATCACGGCCCTTGACCAGTGATTCGATCTTACGTTCGGCGATCGAACGTTTCAGCATCCAAAATCCACAGTCAGGGTGCACCCATCCTACGCGATCCGGCCCAGCCTTCGAATCCGCTTTCTCGATACGTCGAGCAATTTCTTCGGGACTCTCGATGTGATTCACCTTAATATCGACAACGCCGATACCGAGCTTAATTTTCGTATCGATTTCCTTGAGCACATCGAGATCCCCATCCGGACGGTGAGCGAATTCCATCACCAAATGATCTGCATGCAGACTGTTTAGAAAATCCAACAGTGGTTTCCATTTCCCCGATTGAATCGTTTGTCCGCCGTAATTTCCGAAACAAAAATGAACCGCCTTCTCCACCTTCACCTTGTCCAAAATACGATTGATCGCTTCAGCTGCCAACGGAGCGTTCTCCGGGCTACCAGGCACATTGGCCTCGTCGATCTGCACACAGGTGCAAGGAAGCTCCGAAACCTGCTCGGCCATCACATCGGCGATCGCCAACGTTAGAGCCTCTAAGTTTCCGTAGTGATTATCCAACAACGTCCGCGCCAGCATATAGGGACTAGTCAGCGTAAATTTCATCGGACCACCTGCTACTTGAGATGAACGCGTGCAAGACTCGAACAAATCAAGCGATCCCTCGCTCAAAGCTTCCGTAACTACGCCAGCCGGCTTCCGGCGAAAAGACATTTCGTTCTTCTGAGAGAATGCCTTCGCATCGCTGATTCCGATCTTCGTGTTGATTCCGCCAATACGAGAAATAAAGTATTCGATCATCCCATTCGTATCCGGGTGACTGATATCGTAGCGGTAAAGCTCGCCATCCGTCGGCAGATCAATCCCCGCATCTCGCTGCAAACCAATAACGACGCGCATCGCATCCTGTACCGTTTGCTCGCTCGGCAAGGCGTACAGCCAATCGATCTGCGAGTACGACCCAACGGTCGTGGTTTTAATACTGGGGCCTTCGGAAAACAAATGAGACGACATATCCCTACACTTTAGCGCTCGGACCCTCAACCGACTAGGCAAAACCGGCAATTCTCTCCATGCAAAAGCGGCGCTCCGCAGAATTTTGACCATCAGCAAACCTTTCCTTTGTATTCATCGTTCTAGCGGTTGGCATGGCGGAGGCTTCCAAGATCGCGGAGGCATTCCATACGGCACCTGGACCGATCGCTACATCGACTGGTTCCGTGAACTAGGTTTCCTACAAAACCAGGGGTCAAAACCAAAGCGGCTACAGACATCGAAGCCTATCTTAAAAAATAGAAACCACTCGATCAATCGCAGTGCTAATCCGAGGAAGTTCTAGCTCAATAGTTAAGCTCGTAGTCCCATAAAAAGCGATTATTCTCCCCACTAATTTCACGAATGAAAACTCGTTCGTAGAAGGATTCGTGGAAGGATTCGTGGAAATTCGAGCAATTCGTGGGTCATAATTAGATACCTCACCAATCAACAACTGACCCGTCGTCTTCATCGTACTGAGGAAGATACGAACGAGGTTCTCCAATCTCGTCATCGATTCGATTTTCATCGATCGTGATCCCTAAACCAGGACCGGTTGGAATCGGACGATACCCATCCTTAACCGCAGGCATTGGCTCTGCCAGAAGATCGTGTTCTCGATCTCCGCGTTCCTGAACCATAAAATTGGGTATGCAGGCCGCAACTTGTAAACTCGCCGCAAGAGAGCACGGCCCATTAGGATTGTGCGGAGCAATCGGCGCGTAGTAGGCTTCTGCCATGCCGGCGATTACTTTCAATTCAGTTATTCCCCCCGCGTAGTTGACATCTGGTTGCAAGATCATCGCCGCTCCTTTTTCAAGAATTTCCCTGAAACCCCATTTGAGAAAAACGCGTTCGCCAGTGGCGATAGGTATGTGCGTTTTCTTAGCCAGGTCCGCCATCACATCCACATTGAGCGCCTGAACAATTTCTTCGTAAAACCAAGGTTTATACGGTTCGAGCTCCTTAATGAGAACGCTGGCAGTCGTAGGTTGAACCGCTCCATGAAAATCGATCCCGATATCCACATCGTCACCCATTTTCTTACGCAAGGCGCCAAAGCGCTCAACGACTTCCCCAATAAATTTGGTGCCCTCCGCGTATTTAAACGCCTTTCGGGCAGCGCTCGGGCCTACTTTCATCGCTCTAACGCCAGTCTTCTTACTGGGAGTTCCATAGACAAACGCTTTGTCGCGGGTCGGCCCACCGAGTAGTTTGTAAACGGGTACGCCATAACACTTACCTGCAATATCCCAGAGCGCTTGATCTATTCCGGAAGAGATCGCCGATTTGATAGGACCTCCGCGATAAAATGCACCACGATGAATAGCCTGCCAGTGATGGACCACGGGGCGCGGGTCCTTGCCGATCAAGTAATCGCCCACCTCCAATGCGCCTGCTGCGCATGCTTTAGCATCGTCCTTGAGCATCTCTCCCCAGCCGGTTATCCCAGCGTTGGTCGATATTTTGACGAATACCCAAGAGTTCTTAAGGACAAAGGTCTCGAGTTTCGTGACCTTAATCTTGTCATTGGGATTTATAGGAGCGGCTTTAACGAGCGGACTTGCCGCGTCTAGTCCGACTAGCGCACCGGCTCCTAAAAGAGCCGTTTGAAGCCATGAGCGGCGATTAATATTCGATTGGGGCATAATTAGGGTGGTTTATTTTTCAATGAATACAAAACCCACTCCATTATGACAATAGATTAATTGGATTCTGGATCGTTCAGGGTAGGTTTCGTTCTGTCGCCATCAACAAGATGATAGGGTTCGTTGTCCCAACGAACCGCTGGGTTGACGACGGGAGTACGCGGCTGCTTGGGACTAGCAGCCCTACCAGACAACACCTTATAACGCACTCGATTTCGCGCCTTCATCGGGAACCCAACCTCCTACGCGAGCAATCCCTTGACCACTTTTCCGTGAACATCCGTTAAACGAAAACGCCTACCCTGGTAACGGTAAGTCAATCGCTCGTGATCGACTCCGAGCAAGTGCATGATGGTAGCTTGAAAGTCATGCACGTGCACCGGATCCTGCACGATATTCCACGCGAAGTCATCCGTCTTGCCATAGCGAATCCCGGGCTTCACGCCCCCGCCGGCCATCCAAAGGCTGAATGCCCGACCGTGATGATCCCGGCCGTGCTTGGTCTCGTTTTCAATATTCCCCTGACCGAATACCGTACGCCCGAATTCCCCTCCCCAGATGACGAGCGTATCCTCCAGCAAACCCCGTTGCTTGAGATCCTTAACTAAAGCCGCAGAAGGCTGATCCGTATCGCGACATTGAATTGCCAATTGAGTCGGCAAGTTCCCATGCTGGTCCCAGCCCGCATGCATTAGCTGAATAAAACGAACGCCTTTTTCCGCCAAACGGCGAGCGAGCAAACAATTTCGGGCATACGATCCGGGACGGTGCACATCAGGACCGTACATATCGAGAATATGCTTCGGCTCCGTAGTAATATCGGTCAACTCCGGCACGGAGGTCTGCATGCGAAAAGCCATCTCATACTGGGCGATTCGCGTCGCAGTTTCAGGATCCCCATAATCCTTATACTTCTGTTGGTTCAAGGTCTCCAAATCTTTCAGAAGAGCTTTACGCAATTCCCTCGGTACCCCTTTAGGGTTAGACAAATAAAGCACGGGATCCCCTTCTCCGCGAAACCGAACCCCTTGATACTTAGAAGGGATGAAACCGCTTCCCCAATAGTAATCGAATAAAAGCTGACCGCAGGAGTTCTCGCGATCCCGCGAAGTCATCGCCACAAATGTTGGCATGTTCTCATTCGCGCTTCCAAGACCATACGAGACCCAAGCTCCCATGCTTGGACGACCCGGGATTTGCGAGCCAGTAAGGAAAAACGTACATGCAGGCGCGTGATTGATGGCTTCCGTATGCATGGAATTCACAACGCAAATGTCATCAGCTATACCACCCGTATAAGGAAGCATTTCCGACAATTCCAAACCGCTGTTCCCATAGCGACGGAAGGGCTTGATCGAAGGCAGAACCGGAAGCTCTAATTGCCCCGAAGTCATGGTCGTCAAACGCTGACCCATGCGAACCGAATCCGGCAACTGCACCCCCCTATACTTCGACAGCTCGGGTTTCGGATCGAGTAAATCTACATGAGAAGGCCCACCTCCCTGCATTAAATAGATAACCCGCTTGGCCTTGGCGAAATGGTGAGGGAGACCATCAATCCGACCATTGCCCGCGGGCAGCCCTGTCGCTCCGTTCAGTCCCAAGCCTCCCATCATACTTGCAAGGGCTGCGCCGCCCAAGCCAGTTGCCGTTTTTGAAAAGAACTGCCGTCTCGTTATCGCTATATCTCGTTCGAAAAATGGATTCATGAATACGTGAGGTTACTCTCGAGTGAGAAATTCATCGGTGTTAAAAATGATTTGAGCCACGTTGGTGTAGGACGCGTACTCTTCCATAGCAATCGTCTCCGGGGCATCGCTCTCGCCCACAGTGGCCAAGGCAGCGGCATCTTCCGGGCTATCTCGGTAATACGAACGGGAACGCTCTAGAGCTGTATTCAACGCGCCCGCTTCCACGTCACTCGGATCGCGACCCAATGCCTGTCTAAACGCATAACTTAATCGAGCTCCATCAGTCTCTCCGCCATGAGTCAGTATTCTCTCGGCAAACACTCGTGCCGCTTCGACGAAGGTCGGATCGTTAAGCGTGGTCAGCGCATGAAGCGGCGTATTGGTCGTCGCCCCTTTCACCTGACAAACTTGGCGGTTCGCGCTATCGAACATATTCGGCGGGCCGATAGTGCGCCGCCAAAACGTGTACAAACTCCTTCGATACAAGTCCGTTCCTGACGACGGAGTATAGCTGAATTTTTCAAAACTGAACTCATGCCAAAGGCCTTCCGGCTGATATGGATAAACCGGCCGGCCTCCCACATCCTCTCTCAATAGTCCGCTGGCAAATAGAGCCGAATCCCGAATCAACATCGCTGGAAGACGAAACCGAGCGCCTCGGGCAAGGAGCCGGTTCTCAGGATCTAAATCGTTCAATTCAGGCCGCGCCTTGGAGCTCTGACGATAAGTCGCGCTCGTTACCATCAAACGGTGCATGTGTTTCATGTCCCAACCAGACTCTACGAACTCCGTCGCCAGCCAATCAAGTAAAGCCGGATGCGAAGGCTGCTCGCCTTGCACGCCAAAGTCTTCTGCTGTTTTGACCAAACCGGTTCCAAAATGATGTTGCCAGTAACGATTGATGATCACCCGAGCAGTAAGGGGGTTTTCCGGCGAAACGAGCCACTCGGCTAGCCCAAGTCTATTCAACGGCGCATCCGTATCCAATCCAAACAACGCTTCCGGCGTCCCCGGTAAAACGCTTTCGCCAGGAGATTCGTAGTCGCCGCGATTCAGGACAAAAGTATCCCTTCGCTCATCGCGCTCTTCCATAATCATAACCGCGACAATCTCCTCCTGGACCTTCTCCAACTGATTATTCAGCTGATTGATCTCTTTCTGAATTGCCTTCCATTTCTCCGGCGCATCGTTTTCCAAGTAATACTTGCGCAAGGACGGATTAGTGCCATCCGTACCCGCTGTAACACCGTTTCTCAATAGTAGAAATCGATTGCGATCCAAGGACTTCGGTGGATTCTCGCGCGTAATAATTTCCCACTTTATCTGAGCCGCTGCAATCTCCGACTCTTCCGTATTTAGTTTCTCTTTCTCCGTTTGAATACGGGCTCTAAAATCGTCCCGCTCTTCAGCTTGACCCTCCGTCGGAAGCTCAAGTACTGGCTTGCCTAAGGCAATACGGCCAGCCCGGTAATCCGCTCTTCCACCTTCTGGAAGGTTATTAAAGTAAGCGGAGAATCGATAGTAGTCCTTTTGCGTCAACGCATCGTATTTGTGATCGTGGCACTGAGCGCAAGCCATCGTCAAACCTAGCCATGTCGTCGCCGTAGTATCCACTCTATCGAATACATAATTATTTCGCTGCTCCTCGGGAATAGCTCCCCCTTCGTTATTGAGCATGTGATTGCGATTGAAGCTCGTCGCAATGAGCTGCTCGTTCGTTGGACCATCGAGCAAATCGCCCGCGACCTGTTCGATAGAAAACTGATCAAACGGCTTATTCTCATTCATCGAATCGACCACCCAATCTCGCCACGGCCAAGCATGCCGATCGCCATCCTGCTGATAGCCATT
>Ga0115000_10005091_pt1 | contig 10601 bp, 5 predicted proteins | sample ArcticOcean_MG_C_6_FD_89690 | JGI IMG/M metagenome (GOLD analysis project Ga0115000, IMG submission 89690) | Marine microbial communities from western Arctic Ocean - ArcticOcean_MG_CB8_128 | ecosystem: Environmental > Aquatic > Marine > Oceanic | place: Arctic Ocean: Canada Basin | collected... | reverse complement strand
GTGGGGAAATTGTGAGTAGTGTAAATAACTGTATTAAAAAAGCCCGTGTTCACACACGGGCTTTTTTTGTTTGAATAACGTTATTCTTTTTTATCTTCTCCAGTGAAGACATTACCGACTGCTTCTGCGCCAGATTTGATTGCAGACCCGGTTGCTTTCACTGCGTTTATAGGTCCTTGCGCAGCATCATCTGTACCACTACCGAGTCGCTCGGTAGCATTGTCCCAAGTTTTTGGCTCGTTCGGATTTGTCTTTTGACATCCAACTAGGCCGATTAAAAGTACCGTTGCTAGAGTTGTTGTAATAATTGTTTTCATGTTGTATTCCTTTCATGAAGTAGTAGGCACACTATATATCAAGTCACAAAGATCAATTTGCGTATTCAGTCATAAATAATAAATAATTCTCAACAGTAAGTGTTTGCATGTCATCATGAAGGTTGCTGAATACGTATGTGGTACTATTTTTGGAAAGTGCTTAGCTTTATATTCAATAATAGGAGATTGAAGTACAATTAAATGGGCTCTAAAATCATACACCCCCGAAACACAAGGAAGCACTATGGCCTTCAAAACATTTATTACCTTACTTGCTTTTAGTTCGTTTAGTTTTGCTGGCGAAACTGAGCTATTTCCAAATGATTCTTTAGAGGGTTGGCATATTGTAGGCCCGCAAATTTCGTATACGCTCAATGATGGCGTACTTACTGGGGAAGGAAATGAACGTCGCAATTCATTTTTAACCAGCGACAAAGCGTACAGCGATTTCTACCTAAAAGTGGATGTAAAAATCATACGCGGTAACTCTGGGATTCAAGTTCGTTCGCATGACATCGACAACAGACTCACTGGGTATCAAATCGAAGCTGACCCATCTGAACGTGCATGGTCTGGCGGCTTATACGACGAAGGAAGAAGAGCATGGCTTCAACCGCCAAATGAAAATGTACGCGATGCATTCAACTTGGAGAAGTGGAACACATACGAAATATGGTGCGTCGGTCCCCGTATCAAAGCGAAAGTAAACGGCAAAACAACAACGAACTTTCTTGATTTCATGGATCTATCTGGCTATATCGGTTTTCAGATTCATTCCGGAAACAGCAAAGTGCAGTGGCGAAACGCAACTATTACAGAGTGGAGCAATACGTATTCTTCCGAACTTGAAGTCACTACGTTGTTCGATGGAAAAACACTCACCGGAATGCAACCCGTTGGCGGTGGCACGTGGACCGTAGAAGATGGTGCAATTGTCGGAAGGCAATCAAAAGACGATGATACCACTGGGCTCATGTGGATTACAACACCTTACGAAAATTTTGCTCTCAAGTTGAAGTACAAAATTGACAAGGGTAATAGTGGATTCTTTTTCCGCTCTCAACAAATTCCTAATGACAAAACGGGCGTCAAAGGTATTCAAGTAGAGATTGACAGACAACCAGATTGTGGAGGCTTATACGAATCTAGTGGACGAGGTTGGCTTAGCAAACCGACAGAGCAATTCAGTAAGTACGACGATTGGAATGACATGATGGTCTATACATGTGGCAGTGGTGTCATGGTCTGGATCAACAACAAACTGGTTGTTGAATGCGACACGATCAATCCTTTACACCCAGAAAAGTTGACCGAAGGCGAATTTTTAAACAACTTCGCTTTTCAATTGCATAAACGCCAAGAGGTCGTAGTCCGGTTTAAAGACATCGAACTCATGGTTCCAAAGTATGAAGATACTGATGGAAAACAACTTGATATGTTTATAGGTTGCGGGTTACTTAATTAACTTCTAGTTCTTCTGCTGTCCACATTGCACGACGACCTTCATATGTAGTTCGCATACTCGAAACCTCAGCTGGTGTTATTGCATCCGCAGAGTTCCCCCACGCTTGGCGAATATACGTCATAACTGCAGCAATGTCATAATCATTTCGAATTGGCGCAGGCGGCATGCTCTCGTCAAAATATTTACCGCCTACTGTAATAGGACCTGTCAACCCATGCAAAATAATTTTAATCAACCTGCCCTTGTCATCTACAACAAACGGTGAATCCACGAGAGATGGATATGTTGGAAACTGCCCAGCACCATTCACTTGGTGGCATGTCTTGCACACGTTGTAGACTTGCTTGCCACGCTTAATAAGGTTTGCAACCGTTTTATGTACTCGCTTTGGGACGTATTCAACAACGTCATCTTTGCCTAACCACCAAAGTACATTGTTTAATGCGACCATAGAATCGTACATCTTCTCGTTCTCAGTATTGAACAAAGAGAAATATCGTTTAGGTTGCTTAGGCAACCGCAATTGTGATTTCTTTTGTTTACTAAGAATTGTTTCTATTACAACTTCGCTCATCCACGGGTTTTGAGCTGCATGCCTTCCTGCAAAATCGAGCAGTTCGGCATTTGTTTTTTCTTTTTTCTCAGAGAGCATTTGACGCACAATTGCAGTCAATGTTTTTCGATGCAAAGGCGAATCTGTCATGATTGTTGAAACTGAAATTAAATCGAATGCTTCGTGTTCGCGCCCCATCAAAGCAGCCATCGCAGCTGATCTGTATTTATTGTTGTCTATTTTTCCCAACTGAGTTAACAAGAAGAAAGTTGACTTAGGGCCACACTTTGTGCCTGCTGATAGTACAACTTGTCTTCGGACTAAAAAGTTCGGGTCGTTGGCGAGTGCTATGATTTGAGCGAACGATTCATCGCTATCAATCCAATTCTCCATAAGTCGAATAGCGTTCGTGCGAACAACTGCGTCTGAATCTGCAAGTGCTTGTTGAACAAGTTCCTTAGACAACAATCCCATCCCCTGTAATGTCCACAGTGCTTTGATTCTATCTCTACTTAACTCTGCACTGTTGGCAATTGTTTCTATCTGTGCAACCACTTGCTCATCTGCAGATTCAACAAGCAGCCTTTGCGCGGAATCTCTGACTGTACCGTTCTTGTGCGTAAGAGCCCCGACCATCTCGATAGTAGTCATAGAAGAAACATCTGGCACTGCGCGTAACTGGGTATTGTCTGGAACAACTCGCCAAATACGACCAAGACCTAGCGGGCTCTCTAAAACGCGAGCTTTAATTTGCCTTCTTAAAAATGATGTGACAAACATTCGATGTTGCACAATTCCTCGGTACATATCTACAACATACATCGCGCCGTCTGGACCGTTCAACATAAGCACTGGGCGAAATCGTTCATCCGTGGACGCTAAAAACTCAGACTGTTTGTATGCGGGAAAAGCACGTATAGACCCACTACCGTCATCTTCAATTTTAAACCGAGATACTAAGTTCCCAACAGTTTCGCACACAAAAGCATTGCCTTCAAAGCCATTTCCATACAGCGTGTCTCTATAAATTGCAGGACCACACGCAGCATCAAATTTTGTCATCTTGAATTCATCGTTTAAGCGACCATCTTCATACCCACGATTAATTCCAGGAGTCGGGTGTACTGGCCACACTCGTTTGTCCGCGACTATTCCTCTATACAAGCCGTCAATAGAACGACCCTGCCCTCGTTGCCTCGCATATTGCTTCGGCAAATCATCAATCAGTAAAGGATAGGAATTAGGCGTGTAATATTGACGACCATAATCATCTTGGGTTGTTCCCCACTGCCCATGCGAGGGAACGGGTATAGATGTGAGCACTTCCCCATCAAATGCAAAACTGGAATGGTGTTGCGAATTATGAAAAATATTATCCAGTCCATAAATAAGACCATTGCCTGCATGTTCTACAGAATCTAGGCCGCCGAATCCATTCGCCAACTTTTGCACTTCATCGCACATGCCATCGCCCGAAGTATCTTTGCAATACAGCAGATCTGGTGGTGCAATAACAAGTAATCCATCGTGCGTTAATGCGATACTTCTTGGTAATACTAAATCATCTAAAAATACAGTCGATGTATCCATCACACCATTATTATCGCTATCAGTCAATCGAACAATTCGGCTAATTGGTTCCAGTTCATTGTTACCATCGACATCCGGCATAAAGGATTGCATTTCAACAACCCAAATAGAACCATCTGGGTCAAAAATAGCGGATACCGGATCAACGATGAGTGGTTCAGATGCAACAAGTTCAACATGAAAGCCTTCTTGCACAACGAATGCATCTAGCGCTTGCAAAGGAGTGAGCACTGGCGATTTCATATTCATCACATGAGGCGGCAAATCATTCTGTTCTTCACCCTCGTGATCGCCCATTTGACAAACAGCAGGTAAAACGACATAAAATGAAAGTAGAGTCGAATATTTACTGAACACTACCAGAGTCTCTACTATGGCTAGGCGGCACTCCGGCTATATCGTCGCCCAAGTCAGCACGCATGTCGTTTGCTAAAACATGCAGTTGTTTCAAGACATCTGGATAGGCTTCTATAACATTTGTTGTTTCACTTGGATCAGTTTCCAAATTATACAATTCCAACCCTGTTTTCACTGAATAATCATACTTGCCAGGAAGGCCACCGTTGCCAACGGGATTATCAACCATGCTTCGGTAGTTATGGGGAAAATGCAGCTTCCACTTTCCATAACGAATTGCTTCTAAATCGTTATTGCGATAGTAAAAAAAGTATGCGTCTTGCGGTGACACTGCATTTGATTCGCCTTCGAATATAGAAACTGCACTTTTTCCATCTATATGTAGAGGAGACGAAGATCCCATCCATTCTGCAAGTGTTGGAAGAATGTCTATTGTCATTACTGGCTCGTCGCTTGTTGCTCCTGCAGGAATCATTCCAGGCCACCATGCAACAAAGGGTACTCGCACGCCGCCCTCAAACGTTGTGCCTTTGCCTTCTCTATATATACCCGTCTGCCCTGCATGGTCTCCGTAACTGAGCCATGGTCCATTGTCTGAAGTAAAAATGATGAGCGTGTCGTCTTCAATACCTAACTCGTTCACAGTATCAATGATTCGACCTACACCGTCGTCTATCTCTGCAACGACATCTGCATACATTCCCATACCAGTAGCTCCATCCCACTCATCAGAAACATGTAATGGAACATGTACCATTGGATGGGGCAAGTACACGAAGAATGGTTCATCTTTATGTTCCTTGATAAAGTCGATAGTTAAGTTTGTGAAATCTTTTGTAAATTGCGCTTGGTCAGGTTGCGAATAGACAATTTCAGTGTCGTTATAATATGGCAACGGTGGGTACGTACCCTTCTTAGCTTCTGGATGCATTGGCCACATATCATTTGAATACGGAATACCTACGAATGTATCGAAACCGTGGTTTGTAGGAAGAAACGGTTCAAGATGACCAATATGCCATTTACCGAAAATTGCAGTGGCGTACCCATTCTGTTTACACAACTCTGCGATTGTTGTTTCATTATCTGAAAGCCCGTGCTTTGCATGTGGCCCAAGAGCGCCGCTAATTCCGATACGGTTTGGGTAACAACCTGTCAACAAAGCGGAACGCGAAGCAGAACAAACTGGTTGTGCTACGTAAAAGTCTGTAAGCACCATCCCCTCTTTTGCCATTTGATCTAAACGCGGAGTTATAACATGTGTTCCACCATTAAACCCGACATCAGCCCAGCCCATGTCATCAATAAAAACGATGACCACATTTGGGTTAGTCCGCCTTTGAGCAGAGCATCCAACTGCGAACACTAAAATTAAAAGACCAATGTATTTTTGCATATCAACTCACAAATGATGGCAATGGAATGCCGGCAAGAATTTTCGATGGTGATTCATTTGACGCCACAACGCATTCATTTTCAGTATCCCAATGCATGACTTTGTCTTGGCGAAGTGCTTCAACAGCCATTTTAATACCAATCATAGTTGCGCATCCTAAATCGACATTGCATGCAAGTTCATCACCATTACGAATAGCATCAAAAAAGTTGCCCATATGATCTCGACGATCTGGTTGTTCTAAAATGACTTCCATCTTGCCTTCGTTCTTCGCTTTGAACTCTTCTTCCCATGTTCCTTGTCCAACAAGTTTTGGCCCATCGTCTACAAACATAGTTCCATGCTGTCCGCGAATAATAGTTGGAAGACCTTCGTCATTTGTCATTACGCTTGCAAGAACAATAGAGTGTTCAGCTGGATAATCTGCGACCATTAAAAAAGTATCGGGAATATCACGTTCATCTTTTTCTAAATACGTTCCACCAGAAGCCACTACCCGTTTAGGATACGCACCATCTGGACCCTCAATTGCTCGTAGAAACGGTGCTAATTTGTGGTACAACAGATCAGTTGCAAGCCCGCCGTTGTATGCGTAATACTTTCTAAATCTAAAGAAGTGGTCTGCGTTCCAAGCTATCTTTGGTGCAAGGTCCCATTCATGACCAAGCCACCTATCCCACCATACATAACCTTCTTGGTCTTTTGTTTGATCCGGCCCTGCGTCTTCATCTATAGTCCAATTGAATTGCCCGCCTCTGCTATTACGGCAGTAGGAAGCTTGAGACCAGGAAACTTTCCCTATTCTATCTGCTTTGATGGCATCACCAGCCGCCCAGTATCTTCCATTGCTTGTCCACTGTGGGCCAACTTGCAACGTGCGACCTGTTCGATGTACTGCATCGCGACACTCAATCGCTTGCTCAATTGTGTGGGACAATGGTTTTTCGCAATAGACATCTTTGCCCGATTCCATCGCTTCAATGGCAATCTTTGTATGCCAATGGTCAGGGGTAGAAATGACAATTGCATCAACATCGTCGTTATCGAGAATCTCTTTATATTCCATAGTCATTGCTGCGCCAGTAATTTTGGCGGCGTTCATGAGTCGTCGATTGTACACATCGCAAACATGCGTGATTGCGACATTTTCTTCGCTAATGCGGTTCGCAAGATTACTTGCATGCGCAGTACCCATCCCACCTGTTCCAATAAACGCAACATTCAATCGTTCATTTGATCCCAGTATTCGAGAATAACTGAGCGAAGGTAAAAATGGAATTGCTGCGCTTGCTTTTACAAAATTCCGTCGACTGACATGCATAACAAATCTCCTTAAAGAAGAAGTGTAGCATTAGATGTCTTGACCGGCACCCAACCCAAAAGTTTCTGTATCTCAATACCGGCATTAGCCTCTATTGGCAAGGACCCCATGCACCAATAAGGATAAGAAGGTCGAGGACTGTAACTGTAGAGTCTCCATTTAGATCTTGAGGCGTCGGTCCAGTGTATCCCCAGGCGCCGATGAGCTCTAGTAAATCTAGTACGTTTACTTCGCCATTTTCATCAAAGTCCGCTGGGCAAGCAATTTCTGACTCTGATTTTCGTAACCGAATGTTTTCAGGCTCGCCAAGATATGATTCAATTTGATTCACTGAAACTAAATCATCATGGCCATCGCCATCAAGATCGCCCTTAGCAATAAGAATCGGATTTAAACCATCGTCAAAGGAGGCATCGTTTGCAAACATAAAGTTACCGCCGTTCAACGACGTATCGTTGCGGTACATAGCAATAGCACGGTTACCTGTTTGCGGGCTTGTTGAAATTACTGCGATATCTTTGTCGCCATCATTATCAAAATCCAAAAGTGCAACCCTTGTAGGTAATTCGCCAACGTCTAGAAGTAGTGGAAGTGACATAGTGCCATCGACAACTCCGCGAATGATGCATAACACATCAGATTCCGGACAAGAAACAACAACATCATCAATATTATCGCCGTTCAAATCTCCACTCACAATGTGAGAAGGTCCAATGGCAACATTGGCCATTGCGCTGTAGGACCAAGCACCACCAAGCGCAGCTGCCGCACGATTTGCTTTTCCTACTGCATTAGCAGAACCAAATGAAACGAATATTGAAAAATCTTTATCGTTATTCACATCACCTGGATCTATCTTTCCAGGGTTTCCTGGAGAAGCTAATGATCCACCGCTAGCAAAGCCTCCGGTGATTGCAGGGACTGCTTCAAAGAAATCTATTTGGCCATCTGCAAAGGAATAGCCGTAGCAAGCGATAACAACATCTATATCGCTATCATTGTCAATATTCATTGCTAGAACATCTGTCGGATTAGGGCCAGTACCTATAGGATCAGAAGCAACTAGTTGCGAAATATCGTTAAACTCGTTAAACATTGGCACGAACTCATTGGTTAATGAGTTAACAAAAACCAAATCAATTGTTCCGTTTCCATCAAGGTCGCCAGCGTCAATTGCAGCTATCGAGTTATACCCGTTTTCGCCAGCATACGAATAGATAGCTTGGCCTGCAATACCGCCCGTGCCGTCACTCAAGAATACATACACGGAATCTAATGTAGAAACGACAATGTCATCAAAACCATCAGCAGATCTGACTGTACTGCCTACATCTGCAAGAACTACATCTGTAGCAGTTCCAGATACTGAGCCGTTGCTTGGATCGCCGTAACCAAACAAGTTTTCAAGTAAATCAACCTCCGCTAAAATAGAACCGCTTTCGCCGTTTTCTCCACCTTCATATATCAATTTAATATACAAACCTTCAGGTAATACGGAATTCACCAGAATCATTGAGAATTGACCTGTATTACTATCCACAAATTCAGAGGTGAGCAAAGGAATAATATCTCCGTCTTGGGGTGTATACCCGCCCTGCAAAGTAAGTGACAAAATACCATTAAGTATTGGGGCTTGAGTAGTAATTTCTATTGCGGGAAGTTGTCCTTCGAATGGCATTTGTAATTCAATGAGTAACTCGCCTGCTTCATGTTGCATATACAACCCATTTATATTCATACCACCCATTACACCTGCATCGTTTGTTACCAATGCAATCTTGCCAGGCAAGTCCTCTTCGCCATTATACGTTTCCCCTTCAACTTGAAGTCTGCCACCTTTGATTTTAAGTTCAGCAGTAATTCCAGGCACGCCTTGCAAGTTAATTGCTTCGCCTTGACCAGCATCAAGTGTGTAGTTTGATCCTTGTAAATCAAATGCATACGATCCAGGGCCAATGAACATTGCTTTAAAAGGAAATTCATCTCCAACTGTAATAGAAGTCTGCGATCGCAATGAGAATGAAACTGAATCGCTTAGGGTTGGCATTATTGGGGCCCAGTTTGAAGAATCTGAGAGATTTCCTCCAAGTGGATTTATCCACGCAATGCCTCGAGGAAAGAACACTTTAATGCCATCACCATCTGGATTATCTACAATTCCTGTGAGATATGCATTTGAGCCATGCAAAGCCCCACCTATACCGAACTGATCTTCACCGACTGCTCGGTCTGACCATAGTTTCGATTTAAAAATCCACTCGCCGCCACCGCCATCTGCAGATTGATCAAACTCCCAAATATATGCAGAACCTGTTTTGTGCCCCAAGTCATTATCCCATGGAGAAGTAATCATTGCTCGATCGCCTTCTAAATCAACAATGTACCCTGCAAAGTCGGTACCTTCTGCAATATCAAAAGGCCTAAGTTCTGCTGTTAGGACCCAGTCATCGAACTCATTTAGTTCATAGATTCCAGAAAAAGCACTCCCCGAAAGGCCATCATCACCACCACGCAGATGGGTCATTAATCGATTATTATCGAAATCCATACTGCGATGTTGTGGATGGAAAGTCGCTTGTGTCTCTCTAATGTGTTGCAGTGGTTGTGGACCTTTTCCTCCAGACAAATCATATAAAAGTATTGATTTTTCAGATGCAACTGCTACAACCGAGTCACTCAATGCAACGCTTAAACCAAGATATTTGTCAGCACCTTCTGGATATGGCGGATCGCCCCAAGGAGACAATATTGAATCGTACGCCCAACCAGTCTTGGCATCATGATGGTAGATATGCGCAGCACCATGGTTAGTGTCGGTATTGGGTTGTATGTTGTACATTGGATCTCCAACAACCAACACATCACCAAGAATATCTAGAGAAGATGCCCATGGATAGGATCCAGGATTGTCTGTATCAGCCACACTATCATCAATTCTCTGTTCATATAACCATTGCGAACCATCAAAAGCAAAGATGTCGATCACATTGCGAGAGATGTGTGGGACGTCTGGATCTTCGGGCATCGAAGAAGTTACTGCAATTCTATGACCATCGGTTGTGTAAGAAGCGTGGTTGTTACTATTAAAATAACCGCTAGGAGTAACAAGCAGTGCTTCTTCATTCCATTCATCTTCTAATTCGTTGTATCGGAATACACAGATAGCCGTTTTCCATTCGAATGTCGAATTATCCACAGCGCCCACAACAAGTAAGTCTTCTTCACTGACTATCCATTGGGGAAAGTGTTCGACTTCACCTAACTTCCCACTCCAATATAATTCTGTATCGGGCAATTGGATTGGTTTTTGTTGGAATACGCATTCCGTTTCATTACACTCCTCATAGCTTCCGAGAAATAACCCGCCAATATCTATGCAGTCGTAATATGTCGCTGTAATACAGTCAGCGCCCGTGCAGCAACCGCCTAGACAATTACCAACACAGCCTGATAATCCACACGCAAGTGCAGGACAATCTAGGTCAATCTGAAATGGACCATCTCCATAGTCAACCGTTTCACCATGGCTGCAATAGCTACCGCCAACATTCCAGAGTAACACGCATTCACCGTTACAATCTACGACCCAGTCAAGCCCATCT
>Ga0115000_10005088_pt1 | contig 10605 bp, 8 predicted proteins | sample ArcticOcean_MG_C_6_FD_89690 | JGI IMG/M metagenome (GOLD analysis project Ga0115000, IMG submission 89690) | Marine microbial communities from western Arctic Ocean - ArcticOcean_MG_CB8_128 | ecosystem: Environmental > Aquatic > Marine > Oceanic | place: Arctic Ocean: Canada Basin | collected... | reverse complement strand
ATTGCATTCTTGGGAAACTTCGAATCGAACCGACCTTTCTTATTTGAATCAAACTTTCCATTTCCTCCAGGAGTAAACTTTCGATCAGGCCTTTCACTTCTTCCTTCACCAAAACTATCTTTTCTTCTATCATCTGCCATTTAGTCCGTACCCATTAATGGTTTATAAAAAATGTGATTTTATGCATGATTAGACTTAACGCCATACATTTTTGCTTGTTCATCAGCATGGTAAGAGGACCTAACTAATGGACCTGATTCAACTACTTTAAACCCCATTAGCAATCCTTCTTCCTTAAACATTTGAAATATATCAGGATGCACAAATCTATCTACAGATAGGTGGCCCTTTGTGGGTTGTAAGTATTGCCCTACATTAAATATCTCAACACCTAAATCAGCCATTTCTTTCATAGTTTCCAAAACTTCTTTATCTGTTTCACCCAGCCCCACCATTAATCCAGTTTTAGTCAATAAACCAAATTTAATGGATGCATCTAATACCGATTTGGTCCGCTGCCAAAGTGACTGAGTTCGCACTTTTTTTGAGATGCGCTCAACACATTCTATATTATGTGAGAATATCTCCGGTCCTGCTTCAAATACTTTTTTGAGTGATGGCATATGTCCTTGGAAATCTGGTGTTAATACCTCTACTGTACAATTTGGTGCCATTCTATGAATTTGCTTGATACTTTCAGCCCAAATAGTAGCACCAAAATCATTTTTTAAATCATCCCTATCTACTGAGGTTATAACAACATGATTTAGACCCATTTCTTTTACTGCATTTGCAGTCCTAACCGGCTCCATTTCATCATAAAAAGGAGGCTTCCCAGTTTTTACAGAGCAAAATCCACACGCACGCGTGCAAGTATCACCCAAAATCATAATAGTTGCTGTCTTACGACTCCAACATTCATATATATTAGGACATCGTGCTTCTTCACATACCGTATTTAGATTTTGGCTAGACATCAACTTTCGTATATCATTAAAATGTCCATCTGTTTTCAGCTTAATTTTTAACCAATCTGGACGTTTCACATGATTTGTTTTATTTGCCATTAAATTTTAATATCACTTCCATCAAATGCTTCAATCAGTTCAGTTACACGTGATAGAAATCGAGTACCATACGCACCATCTATTATCCGATGATCATAACCTAAAGTCATGTACATCATGCTACGAATTACAATTACATCACCAAACTCGGTTTCTTTCACTACTGGTTTTTTTTGAATTGAACCAACACTTAAAATTCCAACATTAGGTTGGTTAATTATGGCCATTCCAAAAAGACTACCAAAAATCCCCGGATTTGTAACAGTGAATGTAGAACCAAAAATTTCATCTGGCTCTAATTTATTAATTCGAGCACGAGCAGCTAAGTCTGCAGTTTCACGGGTTAAGCCCAAAAAATTTTTTTCTTCTGATGCCTTAATTGCAGGCACTATCAGATTATTATCAGGAAGTGCAACTGCTACGCCCATATTGATTTTCTGATGATGAATAATATTATCTCCATCAATTGACGCATTCATCAAGGGGAACTCTTGAATACCCTTAATACATGCATCTAAAATCATAGGCGTATATGTAAGTTTTACACCATATTTGTCTAAAAAAGCATCCTTGTTTTTAGAACGATAATTCACCAAACTTGTTACATCCACTTCAATGGTTGAATATACATGAGGTGATGTTTGTTGAGATGCCAACATATGTTGTGCAATTTTTTTACGAATACGCCCCATAGGCTCTATGATATCTGTAAGTCCAGGTGGTGAGATGACTACAGGTTTGAGTGGGGTTGAAGGAATATGTGGAAGTGGCATTGCTTTTGGAACGACTGTTTCTGCAGTACCTCTATTTTGTATATATGCCATTATATCATACTTATTTATACGACCATCTTTTCCTGAGCCAATGATTAAGCCTAATTCTTTAGAAGATATACCTTCTTTTTTTGCAATAGATTTTACCAATGGAGAATAAAAACGTCCACTCTCTTTTAATGATATTGGTGCCATTATTTGTTCAGAATGAAATTCTTTTTCCATCAAAGACACTTCTTCTACATCAGCGGTTTCCTTTACTATTTCAGGCAGTTTTACTATAGGGGTTTCCCCTTCAATACCAATTCTAGCAATAACAGTACCTACTTCTACTACATCATTAACATTAAATAATATTTCTGTTAAGATACCTCCCGCAGGTGATGGTATCTCTGAATCTACCTTATCTGTAGAAATCTCTAACAATGTTTCATCTAAAGTGATGGTATCGCCAATACTTTTTTTCCACTCTAAAACCGTACCTTCAGTGATTGATTCACCCATTTTGGGCATAATTACATCCATTCCCATGGAGCACTCCTTTAAATAATAATTCTAAGGTCGTCTTATGAATGATCCTTAATCAGTTTTTTCATCTCATTGAAATCTTTTTCTTCTTGCGCTATCATACTCCTACAGTACTCTTCTAAATAAATAGATTTATCTTTAACTTCATTAAGTAGTTGGTAATACACATTAATAGCTTCTTGCTCATGATTTAAGCTTTCTTCTAAAATATCTTTAACATCATGCTTATGGGTTTCTTTTATATTTCCTGTATTCAATGGAGGATGTCCATCTAATCCCGTTATATGCTCTCCAGCCATCTCAGCATGCGTGAGAGACTCTACAGCTTGAGCTCTAAAGAAATCAACAAGTGGCAATCTATTATATCCAAATATCATCAGAGAATAATGAGTATATCTAACGACTCCATTTAACTCTAAGTTGAAAATAACTGATAGTATTTCTATTACTTTAGTTCTATTTATTTTATTATTCATTACTAACCTTTCATCTATATGCTGGAATCCCTGTTATATCCTCACCCAAAACAAGGGTATGCATTTCATGGGTACCTTCATAAGTATACACTGACTCTATATTCATCAAATGGCGCATAATTGGATACTCACCCGTTATACCATTTGCACCATGGATCTCCCGTGCAAGCTTTGCACATTCACGTGCGACCCATACATTATTACGCTTTAGCATAGAAACTTGTTGATGGCGCAAACTGCCATCATCTTTATTTCTACCCACTTCGATGGCCAGCATCTGACCCTTTGTAATCTCAGTAAGCATCCACGCCAATTTTTCTTGTATTAACTGAAAACCACCAATTGGTTTTCCAAATTGAATACGTTCTTTAGCATATGAAACAGCAGCTTCATAGACAGCCATTGCAGAACCGATAGCACCCCAACCAATACCAAAACGAGCTTGATTTAAACATCCCAGAGGACCTTTTAATCCAACTACATTTGGCAATAAATTCGCTTCAGGAATAAACACATCATCAAATACTAATTCTGATGTCACAGAGGCACGTAGTGACCATTTATGTTTCATTTCTGGAGCAGTAAATCCTCTCATTCCTTTTTCTACTAAAAAGCCACGAATTTTCCCATCATCACATTTTGCCCAAACTACTGCTATATCAGCAATCGTACCATTGGTAATCCACATTTTTGCGCCATTAAGTTTAAATCCACCATTTACTTTTGTCGCATGTGTTAACATTCCTCCTGGATTAGAACCATGATTAGGTTCTGTTAATCCAAAGCATCCAACAAGCTCACCAGAGGCTAATTTAGGTAACCACTTATTGCGTTGAGCTTCTGAACCATAGGCATAAATAGGATACATAACTAACGAACCTTGGACCGATACAATAGATCGAATTCCTGAGTCACCACGCTCCATTTCTTGACACATTATACCATAAGCAACGTTAGACATTCCAGCGCAACCATACTGCTCAGGAAGATTCATTCCCATAAATCCCAGTTTTCCAAATTGAGAAATCCAATTAGGATCAAAAGTTCCCGCTTCAAAATGACGTTCAATATCTGGCATAATTTCTTTATCCACAAATTCACGCGTGGTATGTTGCACCATAATTTCATCTTCAGAAAAATGATGTGAAATATCTAAAAAATCTACACAATTAAGTTTCATACTTCCCTTTCTGTTTTGGTCTAAATTTAATATTTTAATAATTCTCGTAATGCGTTTTCAAACCTTTTATGGGGCAAATACACATTACTCTCAATATGAGATGCAAATGGAATTGGCGTATCCAATGACGCTATTCTTTTTATGGGTGCATCTAAAAACTCAAAGGCTTCTTCTGAAATTATGGATGCAATTTCTGCACCAATTCCACCAGTAATATTCGCCTCATGTAGTACCAATGCGCGATTGGTTTTTTGTATTGATGTAATTACCGTTTCTCTATCCCATGGCATAAGTGTTCTTAAATCAATAATTTCTACAGAAACACCTAATCTACTCACTAAATCCATCGCCCAATGAACAGCCTTACCATAAGTAATGATAGTGGCATCAAATCCCGACTGCACTATATTAGCCTTACCTAAAGGCAAATTATATAAATCTGTAGAAACCTCACCTTTCAGGCTTCTATATAATCCTTTGTGTTCAAAGAACAAAACTGGATTAGGGTCCTCAATAGCAGAAATCAATAAGCCTTTTACGTCAGCTGGGGTAGATGGATATACAATTTTTAAACCAGGAACATGAAAAAACCATGATTCAGGGTTCTGAGAGTGGAATGGCCCAGCACTTAGCTCTCCACCACATGGCATTCTCAATGTCACATTTAATGGTGAATTCCAGCGATAATATGTTTTAGCTAAATTATTTACAATTTGATTAAATCCACATGAGACAAAATCGGCGAATTGCATCTCTACTACGGGCTTATAGCCCTCTAAGGCTAATCCCATAGCCGCACCAATAATTCCAGATTCAATAATCGGAGTATTACGAACCCGACTTTTACCAAATTTTTCTACAAATCCTTCGCTGATTTTAAAAACACCGCCATATTCAGCAATATCTTGCCCCATCAATATTATAGATTCATCTGCTTCCATTTTTTGTGAAAGCCCCTCTTTAATGGCATCTACGAATCTTAAGGATGTCAAATTTTTCGAGGGATTTTTCTTGTCTATCTCTTCAATGAAAAATACATCATTCAGCTCATCTAGCTCAGTACTTTTGGGAATATTAGCTTCTACAGCAAAATCAATAGCAGGATTTACCAAATTCTTAATTTCAATGTCAATATCAGTCACAAACTTTTCATTAAACCATTTGTTCGTAGACAATGACTTTTCAAACCTTAAAACAGGATCTTGTTTAACCCATTCATCAAATAATTCTTGAGGAACATACTTTGTGCCAGAAGCCTCTTCATGGCCCCGCATCCTAAATGTTTTTGCCTCAATTAGAGTTGGCCCATTACCTTTACGTGAATGGTCTGCGGCCCTTTGAACTGAATCTATTACAGATAAAATATCATTTCCATCAATTAATTCCCCGCGAATACCATAACCTTTTGCTCTATCTACTAAATTCTTACAAGCATATTGCTCTGAAGTAGGTGTCGATAATCCATATCCATTATTTTCAATCATAAAAATAACAGGTAGCTTCCAAACCGAGGCTAAATTGAGCGCCTCATGGAAATCTCCCTCACTGGTTGCTCCATCACCAATAAAAGCTAATGAAACCCTTTTTTCAGTTCGCATTTGATATGCCATTGCAAATCCATTTGCAACTGGTAACATAGCGGCTAAATGCGAAATCATCCCAGTAATATATTTTTCAGGAAGCCCAAAATGGAAGGTTCTGTCTCGCCCTTTTGTAAACCCACCCACCTTACCCATTAGCTGACAGAATAGCTTTTTTAGATCTACAGCACGAGTAGTAAATACGCCCAAATTTCGATGCATTGGCAAAATCTGATCATCATCATTTAATGCATATGTTACGCCTACAGAAATAGCCTCTTGTCCAATTCCGGAAAACCATTTACTAATTTTACCTTGTCTCAACAAGAGTAACATTCGTTCCTCAATAATCCGAGGCGTTTTCAGTAAACGATATAGCTCTATAAGTTCAGTCTTTTTCAAATTTTAAAACTCAATAACTTCCCGTATTGCCTTTTCTATCCATGATGTCTGCACAAGGATTTGATCTTCTAACAAAGGTGCATAAGCGATTGGCACATCTTTTGATGCCACTCTCTTTAAAGGTGCATCCAAATATTTAAATCCAGCATAAGCTATTTGAGCTACAATTTCTGCACCAAACCCATTGGTCAAATTATCTTCATGAGCTACAATAACACGATTCGTCTTTTTAATGGATTTCATAATTGTGTTCATATCTAATGGATTCAACGTACGTAAGTCAATAATATCGGCTGAAATGCCTGAATTTCTTACCGCTTCAATAGATTTTTGAACTAGTGCTCCCCATGTAACAATGGTGAGCTCACTACCCTCCTGTACAATTTTAGCTACCCCAAATGGAAGATAATAATCTGAATCTGGCTCTAAACTCGCAGCAAACCCTTGACGGTATAATCCTTTATGCTCCATGAAAATCACGGGGTCATTCAATTGACATGCTGATTTAAGCAACCCCTTAGCATCAGAAGCATTCGATGGGTATGCAATTTTTATTCCTGGCAAATGAGTAAAGTAGCCATCAATGCTTTGGCTATGACATAATGATCCATGAATATACCCACCTACTGGGACACGAATTACCATCGGGCAATCCCACGTACCATTTGATCTATATCGTATCGTTGCCATCTCATTTCTAATTTGCATCATGGATGTCCAAATATAGTCACCAAATTGAATTTCGACTACAGGTCTATATCCAACCGTAGCCAAGCCAATAGCCGTTCCAATAATTGAAGACTCAGCTAATGGAGAATTATACACTCTATCTTCACCATATTTTTCAGTTAATCCACGAGTAGCAGTAAAAACACCACCTTTACCTCGCCCTACATCTTCACCGAAAATAATCATTTTATTATTTTTAGCAAGCTCTTCATCTAAAGCATGATTTATGGCATCAACTAAAACTACCTTATCACCAGTAGACTTAGGCTCTAAAGATGTAAAATTTTTGATACTGCATTCAGGGGCATATACATTTTTATCATAATCTTCAGCTTTAGGTGAGATTTGATTGTCTGCCCACACTGCTTCTTCATCAACTTGAATAATAACTTCTTTAATAATCTTATCAAAATCAGCTTGATTCGCTATGCCAGCATCTATACACTGTTTTGTCAACACTAATAGTGGATCTCGTTTTTTATCTGCAGCTAAGTCAGCTTCACTTCTATATTTCCGTTGATCGTCAGATGAGGAATGAGGTAATAAACGAACCACATTTGAAATAATAACACTAGGACCTCTACCTTTACGTGCACGCTCAACGGCTTTTTTGAATGCCATTTCCGTCTGAAAAAAGTCAGTGCCATCCACATTAAAACGAGTCAAAGAATCGTAACCAGAGGCAATATTATATACTGATCCTCCACTGGTTTGCTCAACAATGGGAACCGAAATTGCATATCCATTATTCTCAATATGAAAAATTACCGGGGCTTTTTCTCGACTAGCCCAATTCAATGCCTCATGAAAATCTCCCTGACTGGTAGTACCCTCACCAGAGGACACATAGACTACCGCCTTCTCGCCATTTCGTTTCATTCCAAATGCCACACCAACGGATTGCAAGTACTGCGTTCCCGTTGAACTGGACTGAGAGACAATATTTAACTCTTTATGTCCAAAGTGTTGAGGCATTTGCCTACCACCCGAGCTAGGATCATCTTCCTTTGCCATAAATGAAAGTAAATGTTCTTTTGAGGTCATCCCCCAACCTAAGCAGAATGCTTGATTTCGATAATAAGGGTATGCATAGTCAAATCCAGGTTTAAAACAGTGTGCTGCTGCTAATTGAGCAGCTTCATGCCCTGCTGCACCAATATGAAAATATCCCTTACCTTGCTTTAATAAAATGAGTTGTTTTTCATCTAACCGACGAGATAACGCCATATTTCTATAAATTACTAATAACTGGTTTTTTGAAAATCCATGTAGCTTCATGTGGTCTCCTTTTCTACACATTCATCAATAAATTTTTCTTTAAAAATTTGACAAACTATTTCAGCCACCCCTTTTACGGTCAAATCTGTTTTGATGCAATTTTTAATGGAGGTAACACCGTGCTCAAAAATCCCACATGGAATCATTCCATCAAAAAAACGCATTTCAGGATTAAAGTTTAATGCAAATCCATGCATAGTTACCCATTTAGATAGACGAACACCCATGGCACAAATTTTCTCATCTTCTACCCACACACCAGTCAAGTCTTCTTTTCTATCAGCAGATATTGCCATTGCTTTCAACGCATCAATAACAACTGATTCCAAAGTACGCATATACCACGAAATACTTTTTTTATATCCATTAAGATCAATTATAGGATACCCAACTAATTGCCCGGGACCATGATAGGTTATATCTCCACCTCTATCAATCTGAACCACTTTAGCTTCTTCAGGATATGTGGGGAGTAAATGGTTATGATTTGCATTTTTTCCAAAGGTATAAACATGGTCATGTTCTAATAATAAAAATACATCCTTAATTTCATCATCCTTTCTTAATGAATGAATATTTTTTTGCAAATCCCAAATGGGTAAATAAGGCTGCTTACCCAACCAAAAGCAGTTTATTTTTTTATTGCTATTGAACTGAATATCAGATAAAAAATTACTAGATTTAGATAAATCAATCAATTAAATATGGACCGCTTTACCTAATGCATCTGCAGTGGCTTCCATAATTGCCTCTGATAATGTAGGATGTGGATGAATAGTAGTCAATACCTCATGCCAAGTTGCCTCTAACTTCCTTGCAATACCTGCTTCAGTAATTAAATTAGTAGCCTCAGATCCAATGATATGGCAACCCAACAACTCACCGTATTTTGCATCGTAAATCATCTTTACAAAACCATCGGTATCACCTACAGCCATCGCCTTTCCTAGTGCTCTGAATGGAAAATTTCCTATTTTTATATCATAACCCTGTGCACGTGCGGCTTTTTCAGTTAATCCAACAGAGGCAACCTCTGGATGGCAATATGTACAACCAGGAATATTATCATATTTCATGGGTTCTGGTTTTTTACCAGACATATGCTCTGCTGCAATTATACCTTCTTCAGATGCAACATGGGCTAACCACGGTGGTCCTGCCACATCACCAATAGCATATATACTATCAATATTAGTTTGCATAAACCCATTGGTGGAAATCCATCCGTTGTCAAGCGTAACTCCAATTTCATCTAAGCCAATATCTTCAATATTACCCCGAACACCTACCGCAATTAAGGCTTTATCTGCTTCGATAATTTGACCCTCTTTGGTATGGACCTTTACCTTGGTTTTAAGGCGTTCAATTTTGTCCACAAAGGTATTGGTCAAAATGTTCATTTTACGTTTTCTAAATATACCTATAAGCTCTTTCGATACATCCTCATCCTCTACCGGAAGAATATTGGGTAGCGCTTCTATGACAGTCACTTCAGTACCATATGTATTAAAAAAATGAGCAAACTCAATTCCGATAGCACCTGCACCGATTATAATTAGACTTTTAGGTTGCTTTTCTTGCACCATTGCCTCTTTTGAGGTAATTACACGATCACCATCTGGCTCCATTCCTGGAAACCATTTAGGGCGTGCGCCAGTAGCAATAATAATATTATTTGCTGAAATTTGATTTACCACACCATTACTGGTTGTCGTTTGAACGGTAGTGGCATCAATTAGCTTTCCTCTAGCAGGAAGATAGGAAACCTTATTTTTCTTCATAAGGAACTCAATACCTTTATTTAGTCGTCGAGAAACATCACGGGAACGCTTAATGACCTTTGACCACTTAACGGTGTACTTAGGAATTTCGATGCCATACTTAGATGCATTTTTTACAATGTCTAATACCTCTGCATTTTTCAATAATGCCTTGGTGGGAATACAGCCCCAGTTAAGGCAAACTCCGCCTAAATGGTTAGATTCTACTATTGCAACATTTTTCCCTAATTGGGCCGCTCTAATGGCAGAAACATATCCACCTGGACCACCCCCCACTACTATAACATCAAATTTATCCATCTATTTCCTCATCGAAATAATATCTAAAAACTCTTTTCGCGTACGTGCATCTTGTCGAAAAAGGCCTGTCATAAATGATGTTGTCGCATGAGAGTTTTGCTTTTCAACACCTCGCATTTGCATACACATATGTTGACCTTCAAGAACTACAGCTACGCCCTTAGGTTCAAGTACATTATTGAGCGTCTCAGCAATGTTCTGGGTCATACGCTCCTGTAACTGTAAACGTCTCCCAAACATATCCACAATACGAGGGACCTTGGAAAGTCCTATAACCTTACCATTAGGTATATATGCTACATGCGCTCTACCAAAAAATGGTAATAAATGATGCTCACATAGGCTAAAAAAATCAATACCACGAATAGTTACCATTTCATTATAATCTTCATTGAAAATGGCATCATTAATGATTTCATCTATATTTATATTATATCCCTCTGAAAGAAAAGCCCAAGATTTAGAAACTCGCTGAGGAGTTTTAAGTAAACCTTCTCTATTAGGGTCTTCT
>Ga0115000_10005087_pt1 | contig 10608 bp, 8 predicted proteins | sample ArcticOcean_MG_C_6_FD_89690 | JGI IMG/M metagenome (GOLD analysis project Ga0115000, IMG submission 89690) | Marine microbial communities from western Arctic Ocean - ArcticOcean_MG_CB8_128 | ecosystem: Environmental > Aquatic > Marine > Oceanic | place: Arctic Ocean: Canada Basin | collected... | reverse complement strand
TGTTTTAATACAGTCCTCTTGATTTGATTTATTGAGCTTATTAAGTACTTATTAAAATTACTAACCTTAAAACTTAAAATATTATTTGTTTTATCTGAATGTTTTAATACAGTCCTCTTGATTAAAAAATTTAGATATTCAATAAATCTATTAATTTTTTTTTTAATGTTCTTCATGAAATTTAATTAGCTTATAATGAAATTTTAAAAATGATAAACTCTGAATATTTAAATAATCTTAATGTGGCTCAAAAGGAAGCAGTTTTATACCTTGATGGCCCTTTACTTATAGTTGCTGGTGCTGGATCAGGGAAAACTAAGGTTCTTACTTCAAGAATCGCTCACATTATTAAAGAAAAAAAGGCATTCCCCAATCAAATATTGTCAGTAACTTTTACCAATAAGGCTGCAAAAGAAATGCAAAATAGAGTTAGTTCTATACTCAATTCTGAAGCTATTGGATTATCATGGCTTGGAACATTTCACTCTATCTGTGCAAAACTATTAAGAAAGCATGCAACAGCAGCTGGATTAACTTCAAACTTTACAATTATTGATACGGATGACCAGGTAAGATTAATAAAAAATATTTGTAAAGCTGAAAATATAGATATTAAGCAATTAGCACCTAAATATATTTTGTCTATTATTGACAGATGGAAAAACAAAGGTTTTTATCCCAATGAGGTAATTGTTAATAAAAATGATATATATGAAAAAACAGTACTTCCTCTTTATAAAATTTATCAAAAAAAAATATTAGACTTAAACGCATGTGATTTTGGTGATTTAATTTTACATGTTGTAAAAATTTTAGAAAGAAATTTGGATATAAGGGAAATGTATTCAAATAATTTCAAATATATATTGGTGGATGAATATCAAGATACAAATTACATTCAAAGTAGGTGGTTATACTTATTGTCAGAAAAACATAAAAATATATGTTGTGTTGGTGATGATGATCAATCTATTTATAGTTGGAGAGGAGCTGAAATTAAAAATTTTTTAGAATTTGATCAAGTTTATCAAAAATCAAAAGTAATACGATTAGAAGAAAACTATCGATCATCTCAAAATATTTTATCTGTCGCTTCAAATCTAATTGCTAATAATCAAAATAGAGTTGGAAAAACTTTAAAAACTACAATGGAAGAAGGTGATTTAGTCAAACTTAACTGTTTTAAAAATGGAAAAGATGAAGCGATAGGTGTTTCTGATGAAATAGAAAAAAAACTGAAAAAAAAATATTCTTTAAATAATATTGCAATTTTAGTTAGAGCCATATTTCAAACTAGAGAATTTGAAGAACGTTTTTTAAAGATTGGAATTCCTTATAGAATTTTAGGAGGAACAAAATTTTATGAAAGAGCAGAAATTAAAGATTGTGTGGCTTATTTAAGATTAATTCATCAACCAAAAGATGATTTGGCTTTCGATAGAATAGTAAACAACCCTAAGAGATCTATTGGAGAAAGTACAATAAAATTAATACACGAATTCTCAAAAGAAAATTCTTTAAGTTTAGAAATATCTTCAAAAACTTTGATTGAAAAAAATTTGATTAAACCAAAAACAAAGATAGGTCTTAGTTCATTTTTGTTTTTAGTCGACAAATGGAGAAATGATATAAATATAAAAAAAATTAATCATGTTAAATTATTACAATTAGTACTAGATGAATCTGGATATTCGGCAATGCTTAAAAATAAAAAAGATGTTGATAACGAAGGTAGGTTAGAAAATATCAAAGAACTTTTGAGTGCAATGAAAGAATTCGATGGTTTGGAAAGTTTTTTAGAACATGTGGCTTTAGCAACATCAATTGATCAAGACTGGAATGGTGAAAAAATTAATATGATGACGATGCACGGTTCAAAGGGACTTGAGTTTGATGTTGTTTTTCTTCCAGGCTGGGAAGAAGGTCTATTTCCTCACCAAAAATCAATTGAAGAAAAAGGTCAGCATGGACTCGAGGAAGAAAGAAGATTGGCATACGTCGGCATAACTAGAGCAAAACAAAAAGCAATAATATCATTTGCTATGAATAGGTTTTATCAGGGTAATTGGATTGACAGTATGGCCTCTAGATTTATAGAAGAATTACCAGAAAAATTTTTAGAAAAGAATTCTTTTTTTGATGATACTAAAGATGATGATGCTGATTTTGAATTTAATCAAGATTTTGAAATTGATGAAGGAACTAGAAGTCCAGGATGGGTCAGATACCAAAAAAGAATTAAATGATTAATAAAAAAATTAAGATTTTAAGAGAAAAATTTAAAAAATATAAAATTGATGGATATATAATTCCTAAAAATGACGAATTTTTTTCTGAATATGCTGTTAAAGATAGATTAAAAACTATTTCCAATTTTAGTGGTTCCGCAGGCCTGGCAATAGTCCTAAGAAAAACTAACTATTTGTTTGTAGATGGAAGATATACAATCCAAGCTAAACAACAATCAGGCGGTCAATTTAAAATAATTGAAATTCATAAATTTTTACCGAAAAATATTATTAAAGATTTAAAATTAGGATTTGATCCTAGTTTATTTACTAAAAAAACACTCAACTTCAATTTTAACAATTCTTTAAAACTAATATCAATTAAAGATAATTTAGTTGACGAAATACATAAAAACAAAATCACTAAAAGAAAAGTATTTTATTCTTTGGCTAATAAGTCAGTAGGTGAAAGCCATCAATCAAAAATAAATAAGATTCAAAATATATTAAAATTAAAAAAAGCAGATTATCTTTTTATAAGTTCTCCTGAAAATGTTGCCTGGTTAATGAATATTAGAGGATATGATAGTCCTACTAGTCCTATACCAAACTCGAGATTATTAATTGATAGAAATAATAAGATATTTTTAATTGTTGATATAAAAATTGCTTCAAAAATTATTAAAGAAAAAAAATTTAAAAAAAACCAGATTATAAATCCTAAAAAATTTGAAGAATTAATTGGAAAATTAAATGGCAATAAATTTATCATTGATGCTTTATCATGCTCAATTCTTAACGAAAAAATTATTAAATCAAATTTTAGAATTATTGATGAAGTAGATCCTTGCTACAAATTAAAATCAATTAAAAATTCTACCGAAATTAAAAATACTATTAATGCACATATTGAAGATGGTTTGGCACTAACTAGATTCATTTATTGGATAAAAAATGTTAATAAAAATAAAATAACTGAAATTGAAGCAAAAAATAAGTTACAAAAATTTAGAAAATTAAATTATAATTACCTATATCCAAGTTTTGACACTATAGCCGGGGCTGGTTCCAATGGAGCTATAGTTCATTATAGGGTTTCCAAAAAATCAAATAAGATTATTAATAAGAATGATTTATTTTTGTGTGACTCTGGTGGACAATATAATTTTGGAACAACGGATGTAACTAGAACTATCTGTTTTTCTAAACCCAAAAAATCTATTAAGGATATATTTACCAAGGTATTAAAAGGTCACATTGCTGTATATAAAACAGATTTAAAAAAAGACAATATTGGAAAAAAAATTGATGTTAGAGCTAGAAAGTTTTTAAAAAAAGATGGTTTAGATTATGCGCATGGAACTGGGCATGGGGTTGGTTTCTTTTTAAATGTCCATGAAGGACCACAATCAATATCTAGATTTAATTCAGTTAAACTCGAAGAGGGCATGATTTTAAGTAATGAACCAGGGTATTATAAAAAAGGTCACTTCGGAATTAGAATAGAAAATCTAGTTTTTATAAAAAAAAATAGAAACAATCTACATTTTGAAAACTTAACCTTGGCACCTATAGAAAAAGATTTAATAAATTATAATTTACTTGATAAAAGCGAAAAAGATTATTTATTTAAATATCACTTAAAGATTTATACAACATTTTCTAAATTTTTAAATTTGAATGAAAGAAAATGGCTAGCTAGTCTTATTTAGCATTTTAACTAACTCTTGTTGATTTATTAGCTTAATACCCAGTTCTTTAGCGTTGTTAATTTTCTTAGTCGTTGGTTTTTCACCTGTAATTAAATAATTAAGCTTCTTATTAACGTTACTAATTATTTTGCCAGAATTTTGTTCAATTAAAGATTTAGCTTCAGCTCGACTAATTCCATTTAATTTTCCAGTAAGCATAAAAGTTTTATTTTTTAATGATCCATTATTATTAATTTGAATAACATTCGCTATGGAAAGATTTTTATTCAATTCAAACAAAACATCTAAATTTGTTTTGTTTAAAAAAAAATTTTTAATTGATTGAACCTGTGTTGGGCCGATTCCATCAATATTTGATAAGTTATCAATATTTTTATTTTTAGATAATTTTAAAAAATTTAATGATGATTTTAAATGCCTAGCTATCAATTTGGTATTTTCTTGCCCTATATGTCTTATGCCTAATGAATAGATAAATCTCTCCAATGAAATTTTCTTTTTTTGATTTATTGAAAATTTTAAATTTGTTACTGATAATTTTCCCCATCCTTCTAATTTTTCGATTTCATTATAATTTAAATTAAAAATATCCTGTGGCAATTTAATTAGTTTTAAATTCCAAAAATTTTCTACAATTTTTTTACCTAATCCATCTATATTAAAAGCTTCTTTTGAAACAAAGTGTTTTATTTTTTCTATGGCAATTTTTTCACACTCATATCCCTCGCTCACACATCTTCTTACTGCATCTTGTTTTTTGGTTGTTTCATTAAAATCTTTTATTGTTTTGCTTCCACAAGAAGGACACTTTAATGGAAAAATAAATTTTTTAAAATTCTTGTCTCTTTTTTTTAAATCAACTGAAATTACATGGGGTATTACATCTCCAGCTCTTTCAACTGTTACAGTGTCTCCAATTCTTATATCTTTTCGAGTTATTTCATCTTCATTGTGTAGAGTTGCATTAGAAACCATTACCCCACCAATGTTAACTGGTTTTATTTTTGCAACTGGAGTGAGTGCACCGGTTCTACCTACTTGTATTTCTATATTTAATATCTCTGAGACTGAGCTATTCGCTGAAAACTTATGAGCTATAGCCCATCTTGGTGCGTTAGCAGCAAAACCTAATCTTTTTTGTAAATCAAAACTATTAATTTTATAAACAACTCCATCTATATCAAAGGGTATTTCCTTTCTTTTTCCTTCAAGATCTTTATGATTTAAAATTAGATTTTTTACGTTTGTTATCTTTTTATTAAGCGGATTTGTTTTGAATCCCCACAATTTAAGATTCTTTAAAAAATCTGTTTGGTTTTCTATCTGCATATTATTTACATATCCATGAGTGTAAGCAATAAATCTTAGTGGAATTTTACTTGTAACTAATGGATTCTTCTGTCTTAAGGATCCAGAGGCAGCATTTCTAGGATTGGCAAATTTTTCATTTATTTTTTTAAAGTCATTATTTTCAATAAACACTTCGCCTCTTATGTCTATTGCTTGTGGAAAATTTTTTATACTGATCAACATTGGTATATCTTTTATTGTTTTAAGATTTTTTGTAATATCTTCACCTTCTTTTCCATCTCCACGTGATAATCCTTTGATAAGTTTTCCATTTTCATAAATCAAAGAGGCTGATATGCCATCTATTTTTGGTTCTGCACTATATTCAATATTAGTTGAGCTATTCATACTTAAAAAACTTAATATTTTTTTTTCAAAAGTAATCAAATCTTCCTCATTAAAGGCATTTCCCAATGAAAGCATTGGTACTTTGTGCTTAACTTTTATAAAATTTTTTGAGGGTTTAAAGCCTACATTTACGGCTGGTGAATTTTTATTTCTTAAAAAATTATATTTTTTCTCTAAATAGATTATATCTTTTTTTAGTAAATCATAATCCTGATCAGGTATTAATGGATTATCCTTATCATAATAATGTAAATTATATTTTTGTATTAATTTAATTTTTTTTAAATAATTTTTTTTAATTAAATTATCTTTCATATTATTCAAAAAGTTTTTTAAATTTTTTAATAATACCCTTCTTCTTTTTTTTGTTTTTTACAATCATTGGATTTTTGTATTCTTTATTAAATATTTTATAAGATTTTTTATACCATTCGCTTGATAGATAGTTATAGCCAAGTAAGTTAGCATATTTTTTGGACTCATTTATTAATCCTATACGATAATGTACTTCAACCAATCTATGTAGGGCTTCTTCAGCATAAATAGTTGTGTCATATTCTTCTAAAATATTTTTAAATCTATTGATAGCTGGTATCCATTTTTCTTTTTTAATATAATGTCTACCTAAATACATTTCTTTTGAAGCCAAAATATCATTAATTAAACCAAGTTTAAAATTTGAATCTAGTGCAAAATCAGTATTAGGATAATTAAGAACTATAAATTCAAAGTTTTTTTTTGCTATAAGTAATGGTTCTAAATCTTTTTTTTCATCAGTAATTGTTTCGTAATAGCACATTGCTAATAAAAAATATGCGTAAGACATTCTTTTATCTTTTGGATAAGTTTCCATATATCTATCTAAATTAAATATTGATTCTGAATAATAATCTTGTAGATAATAAGAATATGCAGCCATCAAAGCTGACTTAGGAGCCCAGTCTGATTGTGGAAATAATAGTTCTGACTCTAGAAACTTTTTAGCTGCATAATAACTGTCACCACTATTTAAGTTGTTCATCGCTTCTTTATATGATGCTATCATTTCTAACTCTTGATCCACTTCTTTGATTAAAGAAATCTCTTCTTTGTTTTTAGAACAAGATTGTAAATTAAAAAGAATTAATAATAATACTAATTTATATAAAAATTTCATTGAACTATTTTATTAATATAGCAAAAAAAAATTATGCGATAGACTTTAATTGCCCTCTATTAATAAAGGCATGAGGCAAGCTTTTTTCTTTAATTTCTATTATTGAAAAATTTTCTTTATTTTCAAAAACTTTTCTAAGTAATTGATTTGTGAGTTTATGCCCACCTTGTGAACATATAATTTTACCTATTATTTTGTATCCAGTCAAATAAAGATCCCCCATGCAGTCTAAAATTTTATGATTAACAAATTCTTTTTTATTTCTAAGACCTTTATTATTCAAAACTGTTTTTCCTTTAACAACAATTGCATTCTCAAGGCTTCCACCTTTTGCTAGCCCCATAGACTTTAACTTTTCAACATCTTCAAAAAGACAAAAAGTTCTAGAGTTATAAATTTCTGTTAAATCTGATTCATAAACATTAACAGAATTTCTTTGATTACCTATAAGATCATTTTCGTACTTGAGTTCAAAATCTATATCTAAGCTAATTTTATTAGGTTCAATTGAAATTATTTTTTTTCCATCTTTAAACTCAATTTTTTTTTCAATCTTTATAATTTTAATTGGCGTATTGCTAATTTCTATTCCAACATTAGCAATCGCCTCAACAAATATTTTTGCCGATCCATCTAAAATTGGTACTTCTTGGTTGTCAATTTCAATAAGAGCATTATCAATGCCCATACCGTAAAATGCTCCCATCAAATGTTCAATGGTTGAAACGCTTACACCAAATTCATTTGATATAGTTGTACAAAAGTTAGCACTACTAACATTAAATACATCCGGCAAAACCATGTTGTCTTTAATAATATCTATCCTTTTGAAAATTATTCCTGTGTTTGGTTCTGCAGGTTTAATGGTAATTTTTGAATTTATTCCACTATGTAGGCCAACACCCTCTAAAAATATATTTTTTTTTATTGTTTTTTGATTTAAAACAGACATGACAAATCTTATAATTTTTTAGTTAAAAATAAGAAAAACAAGAAATGTTACGGGAAAATACCAAATTAATTAAAAAAATGAAAAATTTTTTCAAAAAAGCCAGTTTTTAATTGTTTTTTTGGCACCACTACAACTTCACGTTTATTGATCCCTTGGCTTACCTTGACAGCAGACTCACAAATTCCCAAATTAGTTTCTTCAATTAGATTAATAACTTTCGAAAAAGAAATTTTTTCTTTAAACTCATTATCTAATATTTTTGAGCCTTCACCCATTAAAACCATTTTAAATTGTTCAATTCCATGTGAGACCTGATTCAATTTAATAGATTTGTCACATAATTCTAAAATTTCTTCAACCCTAGCAAAGATTATATTTTGTATTAAGTCAAGAGACAGTTTATTTTTGTTTAAAAAATTTTGATCTTTGTCAAAGTATAATTTAACTTTTTCAGCTTTAAGTAAGTCTATTTTTAATATTTTTGAAATATCTTTAGTGATATGATTACCACCAACAGGTATAATGTTAAAAAATTTAATAATATTTTTATTATAATAAATAATTGATGTTTTATTAAATCCCATATCAATAAAAGCTATATTTTCATCTATAGTAAAATTATTTCTATAACTTAAAGACTTAGCATAACTAGAAAAAGAAATTTGATTGATCAAAACATTAAATTTAGTGAATAATTTTTTTAATTCATCAACAATTTTTTTTGGTAAACATATAAAGATAATATCTACACACAATGTGTTACAATCAACTTCTGTAGATAAAAAATCATAGTCTATTTTGTCAATTTTATAATTTTGAACTATAATATGAATTATTTTAATATCTTGGTAATTTCTTAAAATTTGTTGTTTTGCGTCTTGAATTAAAAATTGTACGTCTTCTTTTTTTAGTTTAGAACCATCAAAATTTTTAGACAATGAAAGACTAACAGAAAAAAATTCAGGACTATCGATCATGAGATCTATTTTATCAATATATTCTTTTGATTTTTTTTCTAATGTTAAAATAATTTCTTCAATAGTGGGCCCAGCATTTAATAAGTTGAAATTTTTAATTGTAAAATCTGAAACACAACTTTTTGTAATTTGAAAAGAATTTTCTGGTTCAGTTTTACTGAAGGCACCAGCTCTAATATTTGAAGAACCTAAGTCTAAATATACATCAAAATTTTTATTATTCATTTGTAATAACTACATGTTTTGGAATTCTTAGATCTAGAATTTTTTTATTAACAAATTGATCATCATTTATAATTTGATATGCAACTTTTAAAGTTTTAGATAGTTCATTTTCGGGTAGTTTTATTAAAATGTCATTAATTGTCAAAATATCCCATCTGTTAGAAGGGTAATAAAATACTGATTTAAAATTGCTGAACCTAAATTTAGATTTATCTATAACCTTTTTAAATTCTAAAAATTTCTGGCTGTCAAACTTTCCAAAAAAAAATGGTAATTTTTCATTAATATCTTTTCTAATAATGAGTTTGCCATTTGAACCAATTAAATAAGAATTTTGATTTTGTATTTGTGCAAGTAATTTCACTGGCTCTAGTTCTATTATAATATGTTTGGGGTAAATTTTTTGTACTCTATAACTTTCTACTGAATTATAATTAGATATTACCTCTCTAATACTATTTTTATTAACAGAAAAAATATTTGTAAATAATAATTTATTTAACTTTTCCTTAATCTCTAAATTTTTAGAATCTGAAAGTCCCATCACATCAATTGATTCAATTGTTATTGAAAACATTTTTTGATTTTCAATTGATTTATGACTAATTGTAGATAAAAAAACAAAAAATATTAAATATGCTAATATCTTGTTTTTTTTACCGGTTGATTGATGCATCTTTTAAAGTCCATTCAATCAATTTTATAAAACTTATTCCTACATATTTAGCAATTTCTGGAACTAAAGAAAGTTTTGTCATTCCCGGTTGAGTATTAATTTCTAATAAATAAAATTTCCCATTATAAAATTTAAAATCAGATCTTGTTAAACCTCTACAACCAATTTTCCTATGAGCTTTAAGTGCAATATCTGTTATTTTTTTCAAATTTTTTTTACTCAAATCTACTGGAATTATATGTTCTGTTTTGGCTTTAGGATTATATTTCGCTTCATAATCATAAAATTTTCTTTTAGGTTTTAGCTCTATTGTTCCTAGTTTTTTTTTGCCCATTATTGCAACTTGAATTTCTCTTCCTGGAATGAATTCTTCAATTAAAATTTCTTTATAAAAACTTAATAATTTTATTTTTTTTAGTATATCTTTTTTATTACATATATAAACATTAACACTAGAGCCTTCATTTATAGGTTTGATAACAACAGGAAATTTAAATTTTTTTTCAATTTTTTTGATAATATTTTTAGTATCTTTTTTATATACAAATTTAATATATTTTGGTGTCAATATTTTATTTTGTAAAAATATTTTTTTTGAAATCAGTTTATCCATTGCAATTGATGATGAAATTACTCCCGAATGTGTATATGGAATCTTTTGAGTCTCTAATATTGTTTGAATGTAACCATCTTCACCAAATTGTCCATGTAAAGCATTAAATATAACATCTGGTTTTTTTGATTTTATATTTACTAGTAAATTATTATCTTGTTCACTGATTATAACTTTATATTTATTTTTTTTTAGTTCTTTAGCTACTTCTTTACCCGTTTCTAAACTTATTAATCTCTCTTTTGAAATACCACCACAGAGAACTAATACTTTTTTTATCATATTTATTCTAATATTTTTATTTCTTTTTCTAATTTTATTCCTGTTTTTTTTTCAACACTGTTAGAAACAAAGTCTATCAATTTTTTCAT
>Ga0115000_10005086_pt1 | contig 10612 bp, 10 predicted proteins | sample ArcticOcean_MG_C_6_FD_89690 | JGI IMG/M metagenome (GOLD analysis project Ga0115000, IMG submission 89690) | Marine microbial communities from western Arctic Ocean - ArcticOcean_MG_CB8_128 | ecosystem: Environmental > Aquatic > Marine > Oceanic | place: Arctic Ocean: Canada Basin | collected... | reverse complement strand
GAGCCACACGACCAGCGTGATCATTGCATGTGTCTGAAAGAAGCAGGCGCCAATGCCCAAGAGGATGGTGCTTATGCGGATGTCGACGTTGCCTTCCTTGAGCACGATCACCATCACGGAGTAGATGAATATTGAGATCTCTGCAAACCAATCGAGTGTTGGTAGGCTACACACGCACACAACGTGTGTGCCTTGGACAATACGTGCAGCGTCTGATGCACGCGAGTACAGAAGAGACATGATCAATGCCAACAAGAAGTGCCAGTTGCCATGGAAGAGGTCGTATGCCTCGGGAGTTTCGCTGCGGCTGAGCTTGCGCCCCACCAGTTCACCTTGAGCCAGGATTGCTGCCACCACACCCGTCAAAGCAACCACCACTTCCATGACCGCCAAGCCCACGGCATTCCACTGAAGCTTCTTGTCTTCATACACAAGGATGAACCGAGTGATGCCGCCAAAGAGGGCCGCCGCCGGGCCGACTACAAAATAGAACTCGAGTTGGTGCGAGTAGAACGCGTCATAGAATGTCATCATCATGGTTACCATGATGAGAAGGCTGAACGAGAGAATCGCTCGCACCACACGCAGCCCTTGCGTGTCCAAAGAGTCGGGAAGTGCAAAGCGCACGAAGGCAAGCAAGGACACCGAGAACGACACGTAGAAGACATGTGTGACAAGGAGCCACCCGAACAGGATATCGAGTGTGTGGGCGGGTGCTCCTAGTAGGGATTCGCGGTGATAGGCGAACGACGACGCGCCCATGAGGACGAGTATCAATGATCCACCCGCCATCTGCCCCACGAGAAGCGTTGCTGAATGGCGGTCGGTCGCGGAAACTGCCTCGCGATAGAAGCCGGACGCTAGGAAGCACAGATTGGTCATCGTCGCGAAAACGTACGCGGAGGGGGCGATTCCGAGAGCGACGTAGGATAGAAGCAGGCATGAGCTGGTAACCGCAACTCCTGGGCTGATTGTGTAGCCCTCCACTTTCAAGACCTCTCTAGCGTCCTGTCGACGGAAGAGTGGCAGGGGCGGTACCTTTGCCATCCTTGCCTGTCTTTCGTTAGGTAGGGTCGAGTTTATCTAAGATGATTTTAACACTCGGTTCTCAACACTCTAAAAGAGCTTCGCCTCACATTCGGCCAATTCCTCGCGCATGTCCTCGTCACGCTCCCGCTCCGTGTCCCCTACGCACACACCTGCAGGCGTGAGGTTGCCACTGGAGTCAAGCGGGAACATCCAGCAAGAATTGGTAGAGCTCCACTCTCCAAAGGGCTGTTGACCAACATAGTTGCCAGGGGGGCTAAACACCGCGCACGGGCTAGGCACCACCGGCTCGTTGATGCCGTACCAGCCGTAGACAAACTGTTTGCCGGGCGCCTCCTCAATGCTGCGGTCGATTTCGACGTGGCGCAGCTGCGGCGTGTAGTAGATTGCGTCGCCAGACTCGCTGGCGCCCCAGCCATGCTCGGTGCCAAGCATAGTTCCCATGGGCAGCGCCTCGGCCTGCATCTGAATGTACTCCACGCCTGGCTCAAGTCCAGTATTAAAGTAGAGGTCGACGTCCTTGTAGTCGGTGAAGTAGTCGTGTTGTTTGCACACCTGCTGCAAGCGTTCCTTCTCGGGGTTCGTGCCATAGCCACACTCCACGGGAGCGTAGCGCCGCTCAATCGGAACCACCGTGCGGTCCTCGTGAATGCGCCAGCTCGCATTCACTGGATCCCAGGCCCCAAAGTGCTCCTTCGCCTCACCGGGCTTTGCCTGAATCCAGTAGAGTGGCATGGGATTGGGACCCTGTGGAAGCGAGCCGTCCTCGTACACCATGCCAATGTCACGCATGCGCTGGTGTGAAAGAAGGGTTGCATGCGCCTTGGCTTGTGCCGACTCCGTGTCGCCCTTAAACCACTTGATGCCGGGGCTTACAGTAGACGCAAGTTCTTTGCGCAATGCGTGCTTTGCATTGACGTGCGACTCGCGAAACCATGTGAGCAAGTGATGCTCTGTGCTCGACACAACTTCCGATGGGTTGACAGGCGAGTAGTTGGTGTTCATCTCCTCGGTTGGTTCTTCTGCCGGCTCCGGTGTAAATACAACTGTCGAACCAGCGGACTGCTCTGCAGCGGGAGCGTCGCAGCACTTCTTTTGTAGGCTTTGCCCTAGTGTAAGCAAGGAAGAAAGACCAGCCATTCGTCCACTCCCTTCCGCCCGTGGTGCGACAGGGTCGAGTGACAACCCAGCAAGCTTTTCCGCGGCATCGCCAGTCGGAAGCGGCTTCGATGTATTGATGCCAAGCTGCGAGCGTGCAAGGTCCTTAAACATCTCGATCACCGTCTCCTGGAAGGGAGCGGTTCCCTGGCGTAGAGGCGTATCAAAGTCGTATTTGTAGTCCCAGCCTGGGTAGGCTTTGCGGTCCTTGAGAAGCTTGTAGAACGCAGCTACCTGTGTCCACATGACCATCATGCGCTCACTGGTGTAGTGTGCGTAGTGGCCATTGAAGAAGTGCCAGAGTTGATCGTACATAGGCTTGGGCAGGCGCCTGATCTTGGGGTTGGCCTGAATCATGCTCAGAAAGAGTTTGGTCCATGGGCGCGTGTCGTCCACACCGGACCACATTGGGTACACATCTCCCATGCCATAGGGCATGTCGGACTTGCGGCGGCCGTAGCCATTCTCGCGGTCTCCGTACATGCCAATGTCTCCGCTGTCTCCGCTGTCTCCGTAGTCACAGCAGCCAACATCCTCCGCCGTAGGAGTGGTCTTTTTAGCGCGACTGGCCTTTCGCCTTAGTGAAACCTCCTCTGACAGAGCAAGTGCGGACATGCTGTCCGGTGGTCTACTTCAAGCGTGAGCTTGTATACTAATTTCATCTTCTCATACGTTGCTAACCTCTACAAGACGCGACCCGCTCTTAGGTCTGCGCCGACACGCGTAAGACCACCCAGCCCAGCCGTCCACAAACGCTGACAGTCCTGCTCCTATTGCAAAGATGGTGAAGACCAATACCCCAAGAGCTGCAAAGAACCCGTCTTGACCACCGACCTGTGCTGCCCCCACGGTGAAGAAGATGCCAAAGCCCAGCTTTACGACACCTGAAATGAGCAACACCCAACCCGAGTAGTAGGACAGTCGGTCGTTCCAGTAGAAGATGAGCAGCGTGACCGACGCCGCAAAGGGAACGACAAAGATCAGTGCAGTCAGCCATCCCCAGTCTGGTACAGAGAAAGCATAGATGAGCAAAGCAAAATTAACAAAGGCCGCCAGGCCCGCCGAGCAAAGAGGGGGGCACATTGTCTTGCTGTAATGTGTCTGTGTAGCGGCCTTATATTTTTGCTTCCGATTTTTGTCACGATCCAATCCGATCCGATCCACATGTTCTCTCTATCATCCAACCCCGTGACGACAAGACGAGTGCTTCCATGTTCGTCGTCGTCTACTCCCTCCCGTCCGCGAACCCTTCCGTGAGGCGCTACAAGAGCGCCGGTGTAATTGGGGGGGTGGTGAAAGTGGCTTGCCTTGCCAACGTCTTGACTTCTTCTTAGACCTCGTTCTTGAGGGCCTCGGCGGGACCAGCCCACTCTTGGTTGTTCTTCAGGAACTGAACGATGTAAACCTTGCAGAGCATCGACCAGACCATGAGGCCGCGCTGGGCGTTGCGCCAGTCCTTCTGCTCGGTCACTGTCGTGACGGACGTGCTGTTCGGGTAGTTCCAGAACTCGGAGTCCTGGCCCGGCGAGCCGGTGGAAGCAATCATCTGCAGGATCGTAAGCGTCAGCGAGATCTGCGCACCGCCGATGAAGAGCGACATGAGGAACGGGGGAGCACCTCCCTCGGGAATCTTGTTCTCTGGCGCGGAGAACATGTGGAAGAGCGCCACGCCAACGAGGGAGACGAAGCCAACAAGCAACGCGACGAAGCCCCAGAGCCAGTAGGTGAAGGCACCCGGTGACTGATCCTGGTTGATCGCCGCGCCGATGATGATGTCGAAGATCACCGCCATCAGCCACACCGCGACGTGAAGCACGGTGCCAACCAAGCCGACCGCCATGCCCTTGCGAGACAGAGGGCCGCTGCGAGCAAAAAACGACACAGGTATTGTTAGTGTTGGATACCACCCGCTTCAGGAAAGTGTGCAATGGTCAAGCCTCTCAAACAGAAAAAGCCGTGACTAACCTGATGAAGTACGGCACCAGGCCGCGCTCCTCCTTCCCCTTCTCGAACTTGGCGCGGGTGGCTGCACCCTCAAGGGGCATCGTGGCGGAGTACAACACCTGGTTGCCCGTCATGATGTGTGGCCAATGTATTGGTGCTCTACTTAGGGGTTGTACCTTGTGGGTTATTAAGACCACGCAACAAGAGAAGGCATTACGACCCCACACACTCACACACTGCTGGGATGTACAGGTTAACCTATACTAAGAATCGTAGACGCCCCTCTCGCGCAAGACACATAAACGCTCAGTATCATGCATTCCAGAGCAGCAGCGACCCGAACTTGGGCTGGAGCCACATGCCAATCGAGGTCCACTCGATGCTACGTGGAGCCACATCTTCGACCGGTGCAAGTGGCATGGCACGCACGCCTCGGCGCTCGTTGCGGAGGGCCATGTCCAGGACGACAAGCGCATGGTTGGTGATGCTAAGGCCCCAGAGGGGGCGTTGGTCCACGACCGCGGCAAAGCGACCGCATGGAGAGAAGATCACACTGTATGGTAACTTGAGACCGCTTGCAAGATGAGCGGTGTTTGGCGCATCGAACACGGATGGTTCGGGCACGCCAGTGGCGGTCCAATGAGTAATGTCCATTGTCTGGACGCTCACGAATACGCAGGAAGCGGTGCGTATGAGCACCTCGGCGATTATAGTTCCGTAGCGCCGGTGGATGGCAACGATGCAGTCGCCAGAAGGAGACATCCCAACCGCAGAGGGGCAGTGCATCAAATCGTGTGGGTGGGGGCCAAAAGAAGTCCTCCCATATCCGATAGCTTTGCCGTGGTCAAGATCGATCGACTCCTCGCTTGATAGACAATGCACACGAGTCGAACGAGTGGCAATGCTTCCAGGTCCTGTACCAACGGGCGCGTTGCGCACCAATACAGCAACCTCTGTACCATTGGAAGTCGGACTTGCAGTCTGTGCCTTGCCGTAGAACGGACCAATGTAGTGGTCGATTTCAAAGTCGGTGGTGTCGTAGGAGGCGATGAAATAGCAGGCATTGTCAGCATTGGCACCAACCACCGACCCCATCGGGTGGACGTAGGCAGTCGACCACACAACCGCCAGTTGCTCGTCCTCCTGCCCGTTGTTGATCCACCACATCTCCTGAACATTGAGAGCGCCCAAGTTTACTGCCTCACATGGCGGATCGACGCGTTCGTGAAAGCCCCCGGTTGATGCCATCCATACACTGAGAAGGCTGTAAGGAACGTTCTGGTCGATGGAGAGACTGTGCAGCCCACGGATGATCGCTACGGAGCTGCCATTGTAGTTGCTGCGGATGGTCAGCGGCGCGCTCAGGCTGTCGCGTCGGTCAAGCTCGATGCGATTCTTTTCAATGCAGTCAACGCGACGACCTTTGCGAGTGGACGATTCCGCGTAGCTGTATCGCACGACAAACTCGCGATGGTGGAAGGGCGTTGTCTCGTTGCCGTGGCGGCGCTCGGACTTGTGGATTCGTTTTCGTGTGGCAACGAATGAATAGTGGCCGTCCAACGATGCGGTCAGCAAGCTAGAGCGCTCTGCAATCGGAACAACCATGCTGTACGTGTCGGTGCACTTGGGCCGTTTGTGGTTGACGTCCACTCGCGACCGCGCACAGCATGAGCCAGCGCAGTGAACTGCAAGACCAGAGATCGAATCGCGTAGGAGACGTAGTTGATCCGAAGACTTGCATTCTAATCGCAGCTGTCTAGTAAACGGGAACTTGGTCTCGTTGAACACATGAGGTGCTGGAGCAATGTGCGTCGCCGCGCGCGCGTTCATCTCCTGGTTCAGTTCAAACCCTGCCGTGTTCAACACGTTTCCTATACGAAGACACGTTGCCACAAACGCGCCAAGCGACCTTGCCCCGCTGCACACCGTGTTGCGCAGATCAAGCCCCATTGTTGTTCCAGCAGGTATGTCTACTACGTGCATCATGATGTCCACTATCTGATCATCTCCAAGCGCATCGAACAAGCCCGACGGCAAGGATTCCTCGGAGGATGGCCGCCTCTTGCAACCACGATCCAAAACTCGAAATTGCTTCCGCCGACTTGTGCTCTGTGCTTGCGATGAAACCGTGCAAGTGTTGGGAACTAATGTATGCAGGGAGCCATAGGAATCACTGCGCGACAAGCCTCCTTCCATTCGCGAGGCTTCGCTGCTGCTGCTGGCATTACTTAGAAGTGGGCGGGGTTCCGACATAGCGGTGAATGGCATCAACGGACTGGTGGCCAGGCTGCTCCCTCCAGGCACTCGGTTATTGAGTTCCTGCAGTACCGGGAACTCCGAGGCGAGGGGGGATACTTGAGACCCGCCCACTCCAACCTTCTCCGAGCTCTTCGATCTTGTGATCCTCGCAGTCATGCCAGACGAACCCGGCTTGCCCCCACCGCTAGCCCCTACTACACGATGAGGTGACCTGATAAATGAATGGGCAGGGTCGACTCTATGGAAGCTGGTGCGGCGGTGACCGACAACATGTCTAGTCTGGAACCTAGCACACCGCCTCAGGTTGCGGTACAACCACCGCTTCCACCAGCACCAGCACCACCACCTCTGCCGAGGTCCGTCGCAGCTGCCAGAGAAGCTCACAATCCTCAATACCAGGCCGCGGCTATTCAGGCAGCTCACATGCTTGCTGCTGAGGCCCAGCCCAACATGATGCCCAATGGGTTCATGCCAGGTTTCCAACCTCCATTGCCTCTGCAGCAACAACCGCTGCAGCAACCAATGCACCACCAGTGGTCCTACCAAAGTGGAATGGAGATGCCAGGGATGCCTCCCATCTCCGCAATGCTGATGCGCGAGGCCGACGCGTGGAGGGCTCTCATGAGCTTGCATGGATCCGTGGTGTCTTTAAGCAGGAACATTTCAATCGCGTCATCGTCTTCAGAGGAAGGTGACCCAGCACTCGAAGAGCAACGAGAAGCATCTGATCAACGAGAAGCCTCCTATTTGGCAAGCCTTGCCCAACTCATGGCGCATTGCGATGGCATGGTGAATGAGGTGGTGAAGCTACGTGGGTTACGAAAGTCCAAGCACCAGCTCGAGATACAAGCATTGAGAGAGGTGTTGCGCAACCATTCTGACGAGATCATGGCGATGGGAGATGGCATGGCGCGCAACGCTGCCATGAACATGGCATCTGCAGCGTCCGAGATGAGACAGGCTGCGCAGAGCCTTCGTACGCAGATCACACAGGCGAGGGGAGTCATCCAGGTTGTGGCAGAAGTGCGTGCACTTGGTAACGTCGATCTTTCGTCTACGATTGTCATGGGGTGGGCAGACTGCAATGGCGAGACAAAGGAGCTTCGACCCGTCTCAAAGATATTGGAACAAGTGTACCAACGGGGTCAGCTGAACGAGGACAACCTCCGGGCAGCGATTTACGAGGGTGATTTGGAAAGACCGGAGGTTCCTGCAGCAAGGACCTTCTCGCGTCGGTCGGGAGACCGAGCGTTGCAGTTGCAACAAGTGGCGTCCGAACCTGTCTCGTTATAGTTGTCTACTCGCTAGGGGTGTCAGCACGTCCCGTCTAAGTAAGCATAGCCAGTCCGTATGTCCAGTACCTGGAAGAATGCAGACGACAAGGCAGCTGCTATCAAACTGCGTCGCGATCAAGAGCGCCACCTAGGGGCCACGATTGACAGGCTTGTCCATCAGACCGAGATGGAACCGTCCGGCTGTGGCATCTGCCACATCTGGAGAAGAATGACAGGACGTCAACAATCAGCCGCGCTTGTGGCGGTCTCTGAATCCAAAAGTACCGGTGTCGCCACCGGCAGTGCTACACAGGCAAGGCTGTTTGGCATGAAGAAGGCCGATCCTCATGCGAAGCTCCAGGAAGCGGCGGCGGGCATGGAGAAGAGAATTCAAGAGCTCGAGTTGCGCGCACAGGCGGAGCGAGCCGAAGCTAAATCGCAGATGCAGGCCGGTCAAAAGGCGAGTGCCATACGCATGCTAAAGCGCGCCAAGATGACCGACAAGCAGCTCGAGGCCAACCAACAAAGCATGATGGCCATTGAACAGCAGGTGGACTTGATGGCGCAGGCCCAGATGCAGAAGCAGCTTGCAAATGCGCTGGCGAGCAGCAGCAAGGGTATGAAGTCACAGAAGAAGCTACTCAAGAATGCGGAGAGTGCAATCGACGATGCACAGGATGCACGCGACATGGCAGACGATTTGGGCAACGTCATGTCCGAGTTCGCGTCCAATGGCAACGGTGACGCGGACGAAGACGATTTGATGGCAGAGCTGCAGTCCATGGTGGACGACGACCCCGGCCCACCTGCGTCGTCAGCAATGGTGGACGTATCCATGGAAACCGCTGCCGAAGCCAAGGCTTCAGAGATCAGGCGCTTGGAGGCAAGGCTTGCGCGTTACGACGAGAGCGCTGCTGCACGCGACGCGGTGGCGCAGATGCCCTCCGCACCAATGGACTTGCCGAGCGTGGCCAACGGCAAGGCCAAGATGACACAGTCTCAAATTGAGAAAGAGATGCTACTTGGGGTTGCTAACGGACATGCGTAAACCTTAAAAGTGTTGTTTACATAACGTAACGCTCCACCTCGCTCACATTTTTGGACACCATGGTCGGAACGGACCCCGAGAACGCCTCTAGCACCTTGCCAGCAACACCGGCTACGGCCCCGTCTGGCACGATGACGCCCATCTTCTCGGTGAGCTTGTTGAGCTCCCCTTTCTTTCCAAGTCCCCACGCCACCAAGCGTGCCGTTGAAGCCAGTCCGGGTGTTGGGTGTGGGATGGGGTGTGGGATGGGGAGCGCGGCGGCTCATGTTTTTATGCATACTTAGACGCGGAGACAGCTGTGCTTATCTACTTTACATTCAAGCATTCATGAACATGGCCGGCCGCTGTGCCATCTCGTCAAAGAGTAGCGTTGCTGTTTCCTCGCCCGGAGGCATCTCCACGTAGTTGACCTTGTAGAGTTTATTCTCAAATCCAGGGCGGCCAGAGCCCCTGCGACGCAGCTCGAAGAGCCGTAGGATGCCAGCGAGCATGATCAGGATCGGGCCCACAAAGAATCCAGCGCCAAAGAGAAACAGGTAGCTGAATCCAAAGAGGATCTCAAAGGGCGCCCACAGAGGGCTGCGGCTGCACGACCAGTAGTTGTGCTTCGATCGCTCCAACCAGCTGATGTCCTTGGCTTCGGTTCTCCTGTACTCGATGGCCGTCCAGCTAGTGATCACCTGGAAGAGCGGTAATCCATTTGCAAACAGGATGACGGCCACAAGCCCCACCCAGTAGCCATAATCGTTGAGCGACGTGCCCTGTGCGGCAATGTTGAGATGGATGAACTCCTCTAGCATCACTGCCACAAAGGCAATGACTGCAAACTCATAGAGCATCACACGTGGGTTTTCCCTCCGCCAGTAAATTGTTGGCTTGGTCTTGTCCTTCTCAAACTTCATTGTGAAGGGCGACGACGTTAGCACATTGAAGCCCAATGCCCTGAGCATCATGCGCGTGATGATCAATAACGCTGGAGCAAACAGAAACACCGTGACCCAGATAGTCCATCCCTGCTCATTCCACGTCCCTCCGTGGTTGCGCAGCACAAAGACGGGGAAGAGGAAGAGCTCTTCGAAGGTGAAGCTCTCGGCCAACCCAATCACGGCGCCCCATATAATCGGTTTGGCGTCGGTACGATTCATGTGATCCACCTGCACAAGGCGAGTTCGTGGTCAGAGATTTGCGACAAGATGGAAGTGCGGGCGTACGCACCAGTCGAATCGTGAAGTGACCCTGATCGCAGACGCTGTAGCGTAGACCCGAGGAATTGTACTTGCGTTTCTCTTTCGGGAAGACCGAGCTGTATCGTGTCTGGGTGAACGGCTCAATGACCGCGGGCTCGTACCCAGTGAGGTGCACAGCGGGGATCACGATGGGGTCCTGAGAACTCACGCAGCCGCCGCAACCGATGTAGAGGCTGTAAGTGGTTTGATCGATCTTGTCACGAAAAACTGCATCCACATCGAGGATTTCGTCAGCCGCAAGATCAAACGGACAGCCGCCGTCAGCGCTGCAATGGATCTCCAGTCCTCCACTTCCTCGGAGGTAGATGACCTGGCTGATGTCGTGATGGTGGGGCGGGGTGAAGCATCCCTCGATTCCACCTCCATACGTCGGCACATGCGCGAGCAACGGAAGCACAAGGTGCAACATTGTTTTCAATCATGTACATTACACAAACACCTTATCGCAGCTTCAATTCCCCTCCTCGCTCGTTCCCGGCGCGTGCTCGAGCACCTTGCCCGCAACACCGGCTACAAGCCCCTACGGCACGATGACGCCCATCTTCTCGGTGAGCTTGTTGAGCTCCCGTCCCAATTATGCCTCACCCTACTGCGCACTTTTCTTCTGGCGCTTGTAGCGCTCGAGGTGCGCCACG
>Ga0115000_10005082_pt1 | contig 10622 bp, 14 predicted proteins | sample ArcticOcean_MG_C_6_FD_89690 | JGI IMG/M metagenome (GOLD analysis project Ga0115000, IMG submission 89690) | Marine microbial communities from western Arctic Ocean - ArcticOcean_MG_CB8_128 | ecosystem: Environmental > Aquatic > Marine > Oceanic | place: Arctic Ocean: Canada Basin | collected... | reverse complement strand
TTCTTAGTAGTAGCATCAGTAGTAGTAGGTAATGACTTAAGATTATAAGGACTACATTTCCCTGTTACACTAACCGGTGCTTCTGTTACATTCGGAACTGGAACCGTAGTTTCCGGCTTAAAAGAAAGACATGTATTTGTTACTATAACTTCTGGTTCGTTATTATTAGTTTCAGATGTCATAGGTTTATATGGTGCACATCTAGTATTATTTATTTTATTAATAGGTGATTCTACTATAGATGTAGGATTCGTGGATGTAGGATTCGTATTAGACGGTGTAGTAGACGGTATATTATCATATGGCCTACATATATTATTTACACTTATGCCTTTCTCTTGATTCTGTTGTGGAGTATCATTATCATTATTGTTATTTTTAGATGATATTTTGGGTTCATGAGGACTACATTTGTCTAATATACTAACTGGTTGAGTGGGTTCGGTCGTATCCGATACCGTAGTATCCGGAACTGTAGTGTTAGGTTTAAAAGATAAACATTTACTTGTTACAATAACTTCTTGTTTTGTATTTTTAGATTCAGATGTAATAGGTTTGTATGGTGGACATCTATTGCTTTTTATGTTATTATCAGTATAATCGACAGTAGATGTAGGATTTGTAGTAGATGGTGTAGTAGATGGTGCTTCTGTTTCATTATTATTATTAGGTTCAGAAGGATCAGATGTAATCGGGTTATATGGTGTGCATCTATTAATATTTATTTTATTAACCGGTGATTCCGTATTAGTTTCTGTATTATCATATGGTCTACATATATTATTTACACTAATTTTCGTAGTAACTTCATTAGTATTAGCATCAGTTGTAGTGGTTTCTTCATCCTGTTTAAAAGAGGAACATTTATTATTTACGGTTACTTCTTCGTTATTAGTTGTAGAACCAGTCGTTAATACTATATCAGGTTTGTATGGAGGACATCTTACAATGTTTATTGGAATTTCATTAGAATTATTAACATTAATACTTAATTGTGTATTTGTTTCAGAACTATCCGGTTTAAAAGACGAACATTTTTTATTAACTATATCTTCTTGTAAATTATTAGGATTAGGATTTGTCATATTACTTACAGTTATGGATTTAGTATTATACTGTTGGACAGTATTATTATTAACATACGTTTCTTTAACGGTATTTAAACCACCGTTACTTAAACGTGTTGAGTCTATAAAATCGTCTTTTTTATAGACAATTTTATTAGTTTTCATATAAATATTTAAAATATTAAAAATTATAAATTATATCTAAAATAAAAATACTATAATGTAGTATAATACTCATTTAGATTTGTTGTATCATATAAAACATTATAGTTTGTAAATCCTTCCGTTGTTTTAAATTCAATATTGTTATTTTCTTCATCATCATTACTATTATCTTCTTCATCATCATTACTATTATCTTCATCATTATCATTATCATTATTACTATTATCTACCTCTTTCTCTTCTTCATCATCATCACTATTATCTTCATCATTATCACTATTATCTTCATCATCATCACTATTATCTTCACTATTATCACTATTATCTTCACTATTCTCACTATTATCTTCATCATCATCACTATTATCTTCATCATCCTCCTCATTATTAGAATTATCTTCCTCCTCATTATTAGAATTATCTTCCTCCTCATTATTAGAATTATCTTCCTCGTCGTTATTGGAATTATCTTCATCGTCGTTATTACTATTCTCTTCTTCCACCTCATTATTGGAATTATCTTCTTCTTTCTCTTCTTCTTTCTCTTCTTCTTTCTCTTCTTCGTCGTTATTACTATTCTCTTCTTCCTCGTCGGTATTATAATTATCTTCTTCCTTTTCTTCCTCGTTGTTATTGGAATTATCTTCTTCCTCCTCATTATTTGAATTATCTGCTTCCTCGTTGTTATTGGAATTATTTTCTTCCTCCTCATTATTTGAATTATCTTCTTCCTCGTTGTTATTGGAATTATCTTCTTCCTCGTCGTTATTGGAATTATTACTATTATCTTGGTCATCAATCATTTCAGTTGTTTCAAAATTTTCTACAACAGGGGGTAACATATTATATAATACAGCAAGTATGGCTACAGTAGATATCAATAGAATACAAATCCTAAACATTATTATAATAGTATAAAATAAATTATTAATATATATTATGATGAATAGTAAAATTAATAATGGAAATTGGGTAGTTCTATACTATTCGGAAAATTGTGGTTATTGTACTGATTTTTTGCCTATATGGGATTTATTTGAGAAAAAAAAGAATAAAAATTTAAATAAACTAAAACTAAATATTAATAGTTTGGATTTGCATAGTATAACACCAGCAATAAACGGAGTTCCGACAGTACATTTCTATAAGAATGGGAAAATAACTAAGAATGGTGTTTTTAATAAGGAAAGGACATTATTAGAATTAAATAAATTTTGTGTAAATAATTTAAAATCTAAAAAGAGTAAAAAGAGGAAAAAGAGTAAAAAGAGTAAAAAGAGTAAAAAATCTAAAAAATCTAAAAAATCTAAAAAGACTAAAAAGACTAAACGGGTCTAACTAAATTAGTTAGTACCAATATCAAGACCACGGCGGTTAATATCAGGCTCAATAGTAGACTGAAGCCATGGACTGACCTTAACCTGTGGGTTGGATGGTTCAGATCTAAGCTGACGGTTAGCGTTTCTTAAACTCTGTCCTACAGTGTTAACACCAAGGTGATGACCTGCATTAAGGAAGTTCTGCGAACTTAATTCGCCCTGACCAGCAGGAACATTTTTAGCCCAGGCACTATCTTTATCCTTAGGGAGAAGTTCGCTAGGATCTCTGATATCCTTAGGGAAACATTGTTCTGGAACCTTTTCTAAAGAAGAATCCATACTAATTGTGGCAAAGCTACTATCGTCAGGGGACACACCCATAACACCAACATTGGCCGTGGAAGAAGCTTCGGTTGGAGCAACTTTAGTAGTCTCCTCGACCTGACCCTCGGGACGCACTGCCTCCCTCTCGACAACAGGGTCAACCGATGCAATAGGTTCCTCAACAACAGACTGTACTTCTTGAGACGAAACTTCGCTCATAGGTGTTTCAGGAGCATCCATGAACCCCTCACTGACATTATCATTACTTAAATCAGAAATCGAAGAATTATCAACTTCGTTAACTAGATTAACATTACTGGATTCATCCTCTTCATTAATCTGATAAGCTAAAAATAGTGTGCCAACACACACCATTAGTAGGACACTGTTTGATACTTTAGGAGTTAAAGCTTTCTCATTGTTTTTCACCATTAGTACAACTAAGGCAGCAGAACCAAGTAGAAGAGTCATTTTGGTCATTTTGTCGTTTAAATCGAGAACATTACTTAACATATTCATATCTATAATATTAGAAAATATAAAAAATTCGTGTAAAATATTAAATTACAAGATTTTTTATATCATTAATTTTATTTTCATGAGTTTCAAATAATTTTTTATATTTTTCTAATTCCTTTTTTAATTCGTCAATATTTTCTACAGATTCAGTTTCATCAAATTCAATTTCATCAATTTCGATTTCATTCAATTCATTGTCCGAAATTTCATCTTGAGTATCTGAAATTTTTACAAAAGAAATTTCCGGTTCTGTGGATTCTGGTTCAGATAATTCTGGTTCAGATAATTCTGGTTCAGATAATTCTGGTTCAGTGGATTCTGGTTCAGTGGATTCTGGTTCTGTGGATTCTATATTATTTTTAAAATTATCATTAATTAAATATTCCATGTTGGATTGAGTTGCAATTTCGTTCGTTTTTATTTGTATAGGAATCCATTCTGAAATAACTTGCTGAGATAAAAATTTTAAACCACAGAATTTTAATAAACATATAACTTTATTATTCTCGTTAAGATTTGTAATACTTACATTATTTTTATCATAGATTGAACAATCTATTTTATTTTTAGTAACCGGAACCTTTAATTTTAATTTAGGATTATTTTTATGTTTAAGAGGAGATGTATAAAATTCTTCTACAATATCTAATGGGAATTCTTTATTAAACCATTCTGTGCTTTCTTTATGAATTTTAAGAATATTATTATCATCGAAATTACTTAAAAATTCATAAAATTCATTATTTTCTTCATTAGAAATATCCAGATCTAATTCTATATAGCATCTTGTATCTAATTTTACAATATTAGTTAAATTTGTTAGCATAGGCGTTTTGATATAAATTTCATTTCCCTTATATTGTGCAAAACTATAATAGCTACCTTTTATCTTTTCAGGTTTCTTAAGTTCTATCTGGTTAATATCTATATTCCTATAGTCTGTAATTGTAATGCTCATTATTTTAATAGACCAAAAATTTATGTTTTATTAAACGCTAATATTTATTTGTTGTGCTTTAATTTTGTAGTGTATAACATCATTATATATCCAAACTTTATCTATAATAATTTCTGAATCCAAATAGATACCTTTGGTAATTTTATAAAAATTAAAAAAACTATTATTCTGTTTTACTTCAGTTGTAATTTTGTCCTTATATTTTTTAATTTTTAAACATATTATAGTATCATATTTTTCACTATATCTAATCTGTGAATTAATTTCTTTATTTAACTTGGTTTTTATCAAATTTTCTATATTCTGTATAAATTGTTCAAACTTATCTAATTCATTATTAAATTCTTTATCTCTAGATTTCCTGAGTTGAACGTTCAAAAAGTAATCTTTATCCGTCTTATCAACTCCAAAGGGGAGATATAGTTTTGGTGTTTTAATTATTAGTTTTTTAACAATATTTTTGCTATTTTTATAAGAAATAGTATGATTATCATCAATTGTAATATTCTCTATTATAATTTGATTATAGTTCATACTAAAATACAATTATTTTCTATAAATATTTATTAAAAATTTTTATGTAGCTATATATAATGTCTGATTTATTTGTAAAAAATATACAGAATTGGATTACATTAGATAATAACATTAAAAGAATAAATAAGGGATTAAGAGAAATTAAGAACAAAAAAAATGTATTAGAAAAAGATATAATAACATTTGCAAGTAGTAATAATCTAAACAATAAGGTTCTTAATCTAAATGAAACAAAATTAAGATTTGATGTTAGTACATCATATCCATCTATTTCTATAAAATTACTTCGAGAAGTGTTAGAAGAAACTATAGAAGAACCAGAAGGTATTGAGGTTATCATGGATAGAATTTCTAAAAAAAGAGAAAAATTATCTAAAAATAATATCCATATTAAGAGAAAATAAAAATAATCAATAATAGTATAATGAAATATTCTAAACGCCTATCTGTCAAAAAATCTAAATCTCCGAGCAGCTCGGAACATCCTGCAAAAAAAACTTCTAAACGTAATATGAAAAAATCGGCCAAGAAAGGACCGATGCGTTCAATGAAAAGAAAATTAAACAAAAATAAAAGAACTAAAAAGAAACGGGGTGGATTCGTGCGCGCTGGTTCTGTTCAACATTTTATTACCTGTCTAGGAAATATTGTTTGGGGGTAAATGAAATTACTCTATAACTATATCAAGATCATTCCAATAATGAATCTTGTTTTCAGCATGTTGTGAAAAATTAATTATACATCCAAAATCAACTGGTGTATTTTCTTTTTCAAGTTGGTCAAAATATTTTTTTACTTGTGTTTTTTCAACATCTTCTATAGATTTTTTTGTAGAAGCCTTTAGTTCTAGTATTATATTTCCGGTTCCATATGATTTATTCGGATGTATAAATAAATCTATACGATTCGAAGATAGAATATGTTTTAGTCCATTTGAATCTGTATAAATTACATTAAGATACCTTTCAATATCAATATTAAACCCATATGTCATTAGTTCATGAAAAAGTGCTTTCTGATAAATTTGTTCTGTATAACCACGACCAAGTTGTGAATAAACTTTTTCAGAACTTTTTACAATAATAGAATATACTGCTTTTAGATGGTTCATTTGTATATACTATCGTTTATTTCTTTAACTTATTGATATTCAGACCAACTTTCTTTATTAAAGGGAGATATGTTGTAAGTATCTCTATTCTTTTTAAATTTTAAGACCTGTTTATCATTTTGACTATATTCATTTACATAATTTAAATTAATACGTTCTTTATTTTTAGGTGTTGGTTTTACTCCATAACAGTTGGCGCCGAATTTAAAATCTTTATTCTTATAGTACCCTGCGTTTATACCTGGCATACCACATTTTTCCGAATTAATATCTTCATCGCTAAGTTTATTCCAGAATTCTTGTTGAATTGGGTATGCTGCGATTTGGTCGCCTATCCACCCCATAGAACACCAGTTAGCGCCTCTTTTATAGGCTTCCATAAGCTGCTGGACTGTTGCAAGTTCAGAATCGAATGAACGACAAACTAATTTAGCATCGTCATAAGTAAAAACATTTTGTGATATATGAAAAACTTGGTTGCCCTCACTATCGACTTCTTCATCTTCATCCTCACTATCCCCAACAATTTTTTGTTCTATACCAACAATCCAATTATAGAGTGCCTTTAGATCAAATGTAATATGGAGGTGTTTGTATAATAAATATACAAAAACTACTAACCCAACAGAAACTCCTACCATTAGAAGCGTATGTTTTTTTTTAGACACAGAATTAAGTGATTTATTGAACTGTCTGTTATAATAATTAAAACTATTATTCATTATATATTATAAAAATAAAATTTTATTTCGTAGTTCGTCTATAAAATAAACAATATGCATTAGATGTGTTAACACTACTCATTTTCATAACAGTGGTATCATTAAATTCATACCATTTGTTATCATTTTTACAATAAGATGTATAATGTCCTCCACGACTACCACCATAATGGTTACAAACACTATATAATTCATATTTATTATTAGTATCATTGTTATATTTAGACATGTCCAGATCTTCTGGGAATTCTATATTGTTATTTAGTTTCATGTTATTATTATTAAAACGGTTAATTGTAAAAATAATAATTTTAGGAAGTCTAAATAATTTCATTTGTTTATAAATATCTTTAGTTTCACCTTCATCGTTAATTTTATGTGACTCCAATGTTTCTTTTTCTAAATACAAATCTATACAGTCATATATAGAACAATCTTCTTTATTATTAATAGGCAATGGTACAAAACATATAGGTTGAAAATTATTAGAATAAACTTTACCAGTTTCTTTATCAGAAATTACTGTTAAAATTTGACCATAAAATAGTTCTATAATTTTAGAATAATCATTCTCGTAAAAATCACTCCAAGATTTTTCAGACTCTTTATTTAGACCTTCCAATTTCCTTAAGCTTTTAAATTTCTTTTTTTCAGAAAAACAATCGTGAAAAATCTCTAAAACAACCATCAAAAATTCTTGTATATCATTCTGCATATTTACAGAAAATCCTAGATTTATCCCCTTTTCATTACATATTTGTATTAAATTTTTAAAAAAACTTTTTGGTGATATAATACAGTTATCTTCCCATAATCCATTTAAAAGTTTGACCCAATTTTTTACAAATTCTGTATTTATATTATCATCCTTATCTTTAATTTTTTTTTCGTATTTTTTAGAACGGAAAAAATCAGTCAAATCAAGGGTGTGACTAAGACTTTGTATAGCAGAATTAATATAACAAGTATTACCATAATTTACTAATCCACTTAGACCTTTACCACTATAGTTGGTAAAATCATCCTCTATCATTTTATTTATTAAGTAAAAAACTTTAAATAATAATATAATACTATTTATTATGTCTTATAATGATATATCTACACAAAGATTAAATAATACTTTAACACATATAATTAATAACCAGAATACTATGTTTGATATATTACAACAACTAACAAGAAATTCATTAAATAGTAGATCGCGAACAAGACCTAACAATTTTAGAACGCAGTCTACAACACCATCACCACCAGTCCGTGCTCCTTTTAATGAAAATTCTACTAATATTCCACGACCAACAACACCAACACCGGAAACATTATTTAGAGATATAGAAATATCTCTTTCAGAACCTATAAATTATCATATACTAAATTCTATTTTTAATCCTTCATCTGAAATAAATACAGAAGTATCTATATCTCTAGACAATTTATTAGATAATACGCACTTAAAACTGTATAATAGTTTAGAAGAAGAAGAAACGATGTGTGCTATATGTCGTATAGATTTACAACCAAATGAAATTATAAGAAAAATTAATAGTTGTGGTCATATATTCCATCATAATTGTTTGGATAATTGGTTAAAAACTAATCATACATGTCCGATATGCAGATGTTCATTAAAAACAAATAATAACACTATTACTAATGAGGAAAGTATGCTTTAATAATGTTTATTTAAAGTTAATCAGTATTTCTATTATAAATGGTAGAATTAATTAATGCTATTAATTTTTGTAATCTTTTAACTATTATAGGTTTTTTTATAACCGTTATTAGTAATTATACTATAATTAGTAAAAGATATAATGCTTTAATCTTTATTGTTAATACATTTATTTTGTGTATGACTTTTGTTCTTGCTCTTTTAAAGATTTATCCTGAAAAAATAGATATAGATATTAATATAGTCAATTTTAGTATACAATTTTTGTGTGGGATATTTATGTTGGGATTATCGGATATTAGTATTTGTATAGGCATTCTTTGTATACTGGGTTCTCTTCTGAATATATTTTATGTTATTTTTAGACATAGTATTTCCGAGAATAGTACTGATGGATTAACCGAAGTCTCAGAAGAAAATAATTAATTTCTAATATTAATATAATGGAACTTATACTTATACTTGCTTTAATTCTTATACTATTTGTTGTCTATATATTAGTTAAAAAAGAGACATTTACATCCCGGGGGGACCGTAAAATAAATGATGATTCTTATGCTTACAGAACTAGGAGTTTAGGTGATGCGCTTAAATGGCCCGAATATGAATCAGCTCAGAATCATTACAACAAATTTAAGATCGGAAATAGTAATTTACATTAAATTATTTAAGTTTGCATGAAATCCATCCGTTTTTGGGAAATTCTGGTGTTACATATTCAATATTTTCTTTTGGAATATCTATTTTATCACCAAATATACTATATATAAAATCTTTTAATTTTTTTCCAGCATTTTTTATGCCATAATTTTTAACAAAAAAATCTCTGGGGGAATAGGAATCATAATTGTTTAAAATTGTATCTATTTTTTCTTCAAAATCATTTTCATCATTAAAGAATTCGCCGGTTTCTTCATTGACATATTTCCATCCACCAACTAGTTTTTTATTTACTAAACATCTTAAATTATGGGCTAAACTTTCACATAATACTCTTGGTGATGCATCATGAACATTCGGTATAAAAATTATTTTACATTCATCATATTTTTTTACAAGATCATAATAATCCAGTTTTTTTGTATAATCTATATTTAGATTGGTACATCCTTCTATTTTACAACCTTCTCTACCAACAAGCAACCCTTTTAATTTCTTTTTTTTACAAAGAATATTTATACACTTTTCCGCTAATTCAAGATTTTTATTATAGGCGACCCATTCTGTTTTACTACAGTTTTTTAAATCATCCCTATGACAAATATATAGGAAATCGTATTTTTTTTTTACCTCTTTATTTTCTTTATGAATCTGACAATCTATAAAATCTGATTCACTAATTAATTCGCGTTTCATATTTTTGGGCAAATAATCATCTGGATTCCTAAAACAATGTAACCACCCTTTACACATATTTATCCATTTTTTATAGTTGTATTTATTTGTAGTATCGTTATATCCATCTTTAGGATTATATGGCTGATTGGGAAATTCCTGATAACTAGATATTCCTAATATATTAAATTTATCTTTAATAGATTTATTATATATCTCCTCATCATTATTTTTATAAAATGGACGCGATAGTAATGCTACATTTAATATATTTCCATTATTATCATATAAATTAACCCATGGTCGGTCTAGTTTTTTTTCATTTTTTTTTTCTGTAAAATGTTCTCCATTTATAAAAAGTTTATAAAGAATAAAAAAAACTAACAAAAATATTATTATTAAATACTTGTTAAACATACTATTTAATAATATATTTTAAATATGTATATATTATGAATATAATACATACTGAACCATATAATAATACATTTTTGAAACGATTTACATTTAATAAAAAATTAGGGTCAGGTTCATTTAGCACGGTTTATAGTGTATATGATAAATTAAATTCAAGAACAGTTGCACTAAAAATAAATACAAACAACAAGTGTTTTAAAAATGAAATAAATATTTTATCTAAACTTAAATCAAAAGAAAAGAATAATATAATTAAACTGTTAGAATCCTTTTACTATGATAATACAGAATATACGATTCTTAAAATGTATGATATTTCTCTTAAAGAATATATAAAGAATTATACTAGTTCTGTTGACGAAACTACTAATATAGCTCGTAAAATAAACAATGGAATGATTTACTTAAAAAAAAATAATATTATACATTGCGACATTAAACCAGACAATATACTTTTTAAAGATAGTAAATTA
>Ga0115000_10005078_pt1 | contig 10629 bp, 7 predicted proteins | sample ArcticOcean_MG_C_6_FD_89690 | JGI IMG/M metagenome (GOLD analysis project Ga0115000, IMG submission 89690) | Marine microbial communities from western Arctic Ocean - ArcticOcean_MG_CB8_128 | ecosystem: Environmental > Aquatic > Marine > Oceanic | place: Arctic Ocean: Canada Basin | collected... | reverse complement strand
TCATATACTCGAATATCTTGTTGAGCGTAAGTATGATCAATATAGCGAATATGCGTGTGAGTTGGCAGCCAAGTACGGCCAATTAGACTGTTTAAAGTACTTGCGCGAAACCGCCAAAGCGCCGTGGGACTATTACGCCGTTCGAGAAGCGCACGAGAACAACCACCCCGAGTGTCTACAATACCTCCTCGACAACGACTGCCCTCTCCCACCCGGTTGGCGATACGAAGATGGAATACTGCACACATCCTCCTCCTCCTCGTCGTAAAACGTGTAATACTAAACAGAGAAAAAGAGAGAAACACAAACACAAACATTTACGCTTTCGCGCATAGTTCGCGCATATTTTCCTCTTTCCTCGGCTCCTCATTTTCCTCTCTTTTTGGACCGCCGCCGGCAAAATCTTCTTCATTCTAAATCGCTTTTTGTGCGCGCATTTGCTTGAACCGACGAATAAAAATAATAATGGTTGTTGTTCTGGAAGAAGGACTCGAGGAGGAGGACGGCGGCGGCGAGGGTGCGAGAGAAGACAAAGAAGAAGAACGGGAGGAGAAGAACACGACGAAGCGCACGAGGGAAATCCTGGACGTTTTCGTACGGAACTTACCACATTCCACGACGGATGAATCCTTGGAAAACGCGTTCTCGGAAATCGGTCTCGTTCGTCAAGCGTGGGTGGCGCGGGAGAAAGGCACGGATGTGCACAGAGGTTTCGGGTACGTGACGTTTTCGATGAAAGAGGACGTGGAGGAGGCTTTGAAACTGAACATGAAGATGGAAATCGAAGGGAGGAAGATTGGGATTTTACGGAGCAAAGAGAAGGAGAAGGTGGATTTTAAGGAGAGGAAACGGTTGAAGCGAGAGATGCGAGAGGAGAAGAGAGAAACGACAAAGGAAGAAGAAGACGACGGGAAAGAGAAAGAAGAAGAGGAAGGTACGACGAAGGAGGACGAACCGAGGAAAAGGACGACGACGACGACGACGACGAAAGAGGAGCAGAAACAAAAGCGGATACGACAATCGAAAGGCGCGTCGGCTTCGACCGGGACAACGGCAGCAACGATGACTCCAGAGGAGAAGAAAACAGTCATCATCGCGGGTTTGAAAATTGGGGGTGAGATTAAAGGCGTGGAGGCGGCAAAAGTGACACATTTCTTTAGAACGGATAAACGATTGAAGAAAAGCGTGTCCGAAGAGACTGCGAAAGTCTTAGTAGAACGGTTCGAACAAATCTGTAAAGAGAAACCGGCGGATGACCAGACGTGTAAAATATATAAAATCAGAGAGGATGGCGCCACTCGAGGCGTCGTTTTACTCAAACTTAAGCGCGAGGAGGACGTGAAAACAGTCGTCGAGCGCATGCATAAGTTAAAATTCGAGGAAACGAAAAAAGACAAACAGCAAAAAAAGGTCAACTTTGAAAAGCGAGCGAAAGGCGAACGCGACTCCGGCGACGCGAACGTAGACAACGACTCGTTGTGGTCACGCGCGTTAGTTGGTGAAGGCGCGAATCCGAAGAAACACAGAGTGATATTACGGAACTTGGCATTCCACGCGACTGAGAAACAAATACGAGATTCAATCGCTAGGAACGTTTCCGAGACTGCATTCGTCTGGGACGTCTCCATCCCAATCGATCAAATGACAAAGAAAATGCGCGGGTTCGCTTTTGTAGCTTTCATTACCGCTAAAGATGCGGTCTCGTGCGTGGAAAAAATGAACGGACAGAAAGTTGCGGGACGCGTCGTAGCTGTCGATGTGGCGCTCTCGAAGAGGCAAGAGAAGGAGAGTCAAGTTTTAGCGGCGACGCAAACACCAAAAGTGAATGATGACAATCATGACGATGGCAACGAAGAAGAAGATGGTGATGATGATGATTATGACGACGACGACGATGAAAATAACAGCGACGATTCTTCGTCTGGCCATGGCAGCTCTTCTTCGTCTTCGTCTTCTTCGTCTTCTTCGTCTTCCTCCTCCTCCTCGTCCGATGATGAAAAAGAAAGCGATTCGGAATCAGAATCGGAAGAAAAGATGCCGGACAGATTTAACAAAGAAAACAAACCGTCGAACCAGCAACCACCGAACCGAACTATATTTATTCGAAATCTTCCTTTAGATGCGACCAAAGAACAACTAGAGGCAAAGTTGAAACAGTTTGGAAGAATCAAATCGTGTCGAATCGTGTACGAGAAAATTACCAACCGGTCGAAGGGCGTTGCGTTTTGCGATTTCTGGGACGAAGCTTCCGCGAAAAAGTGCGTCGATAGATGCGGCGACTTGGAGACTACGATTACCGCACAAGAAATGAAAAGCAATAAGAAGGGAGCGAAAATAGCCGCCATGACAGCCTCGAGAAGAACGCCTTTACTCGTAGCTGGACGACCGGTGAGCATAGCGCTAGCGGTGTCCAAAGAAGATGCGGCAAAGATGATGCAAAAGGAAACGACGCATTGGAAGAGCAACATGAACAAAGAAGAACGAGACAAAAGGAACTTATATTTAGCAAAGGAAGGACAGGTGCACGAAAACTCGCCCGCCGCGATTGGCGTTTCGAAATCAGATATGGAAAAGAGAAAACGCGGCGACGCCGAACGACAAGCGCGATTGAAAAACCCAAACTATTTCATCTCAAAAACAAGATTATCCGTGAGAAATGTCCCCGCTGACTTTGACTCAAAACTGTTGAAGCGTGCATTCTTGGATGCGACGCAAAAGCGAGCTTCGAAGAATACGACGCCGAAGATTGTCAATTGCAAATTACTCGTCGATACCTCGAAAGGTAAAGCTGGAACGACCGATGTCGAAACTGGAATTCAGAAGCATAAAGGTATTGGTTTCGTTGAGTTCGATACCCACGAAGAAGCGATGACGGCACTAAGAGCAATGAACAACAATCCAGAAGTGTTTTCAAAGCAGAAGCGACCTATTGTTGAGTTTGCGGTGGAAGACGCTCGCGCGGTGAAGAAATTAGAAAAGAGGAAATCCGATCGCGAGTTACAAAAGAAACGTAATAAAGATGAGAACGGAGCACGCGACAACGAAGGCGACGAAGACGAGAACGATGAATCACACCCACCTAAACGGAACAAAAACAGCATCGAAGGCCGGACGTTCCCATCCGAGCGCGTGGCAAAGAAAGTGCAAAGAAATTTGGACCGCAAAAAGTTGAGAAACGTGCAGCGCAAAAAGGCGCGAAACGGCGAAGACGAGGGTGCGCCGACGACTACAAACACTGAAATCACGGACAAGTATAAGAAACGCAAACAAGAACACGCCGACGCGAAAAAGAATGCCCCCGAGGGTGAAAACACGAAAAGAGCAAAGAAAGTTGTGAGTGCTCCTTCGAACCCAGTTGCTGCGCGCAAAGTCGTTATTGAAAACACAAACAAAAGAGGCAAACATAGAGGCGACAAGCGCGACACAACGGACGATTTAATTGACAAGCACTTGGCGAGCGCAATGTCCGAAGGATTATCAAATTGGCTATGAATTAGCACTAGTTTAACTAAATAAATACTATAACGAGGCGAAGCATCACATCCTTTGGTTTCCGGGCGCAATCAACACCGCCCGTTCAATCGCCTCTCCGTTTTCGAAAATATCATCATCATCGTCCTCGTCCTCGTCGACTCTCGTGTTGTTATTCGCGTTCATCGCACTAAACTGCCCGGGAGCGGGAACATTCGCTATTTGCCGAATCGTTACCGGTAACAGGCACGGCGCGAACCGATTCGTCACCAACGCGACTCTCGCCAACCGGTTAATCCAAGACGGACACTTACTCTTCTCACCGTTACTATTGCTACTACTCCCTTCACCGTATAACAAGCTCGACAAGCTTAAACTCACCCCTCGATTCTCCTCTAAACTCTCGTCCACCAGCTCTTCGATTAACCTCTCCACGAAATGGTTGCAGTTCCTCCTCAGCAAGTCGTACCTCGTTCCCAAAAACTCCTCCGCCCCTAACACTTGCACGATACGTTCCACCTCGCGTTCGTTTTTCCTCGTAAACCCGACGCACTGCGAGACTCGAAACTTCGCCGGTGGTGGCACCGCTCGCGGTTCGCAATAAAAACACCCGCTCGTGTTAAACTCGTGCTGTCCAAACGACCACTCTTTCTCGTGGACGTGGACGCCCGAGTGGAATATCCCTAACCCGAACGAGTACGTGTACTCGTTGATATCGTTTAAATCGTAGACGTTTATCACCACCGGGTACCGGCGCATTTGTGGAGTTGTTGCTGTTGCCGACAGAGTGGGTTGAGTCGTTCGATGATGATGGTCAAAGCTGGACATCGTTCGTATAAATCAAGTGAAGACCATCGGGGAAAATCCCTCAAAGTTAAGTAACGGCTTTTTGTCTACAAACACTTTAAACATAAACGCGTAAACTAAACACGCGCAGTCGAAAGAGAGAAAGAGAAAGAGACGAAAAAGACAATGGCGATCAAATTTATCTTATTAGTGAACAAACAAGGCCAGACGCGATTGGCGCAATACTTCACCGAATCCATTCCAACCGCGGAAAAGAGACAACTCGAAAGCGAAATCGTTCGCAAATCCCTTTCCCGAGGGTCGGATTACGCGAAAGGGATGCACGCGTATTGCGCGTTCTTACGACACAATTCCTATAAAATATGCTACCGAAGATACGCGAGTTTATTTTTCATCGTTGGAGTGGACGACGACGAGAACGAGCTGAGCATGATGGATTTTATACACTGCTTCGTGGAGACGTTAGATTGGCACTTCGGGAACGTGTGCGAGTTGGACATCATGTTTCACTTAGATTCGGTGTACGTGATTTTAGACGAGATGGTGTGCAACGGACAAATCGTGGAGACGAACAAAAGAATCGTGCTCGGGGAAGCGAGCAAATTTGAAACGTAATAATGATGTGCGATGTAGATTTAGCAGCATAGTATTTTTATAGCGTAATAGAGATAGTAGCGTATCGTCACCTACTAAGGCCAATCGTCGAACACGCGTTTCATGTGTTTTCGCTTGAAGCGTTCAAAGACGGGTGGGAGCTTGTCTTTGGAATGCAAATATACGAAAATGAAAGATAAGGCAGCGAAGACGACAAAAACTTTCGCGAGAATATTCAACGCCACGATTTGTCCTCCTCCTTCTCCTCTTCGCTTTCGTTTGGTCGACAACCTCGTCGTCGACGCCGACGACGATGTCTTCACTTTGACCAATTTAGCTTGCGTCGAACGCGGTCGCGGCTTGTTGTTTGCTAAAAAATAAACCTGCAAAAACTTCAGCACGTTATCATCGTTCCAAGAACCATCCGTGTGTCGACACTTTCCGCACGATTGTACATCTGGCCATTGCTGTTTGGGGTACTCGGGATCGCCCGCCGGATCCCCTTCCGTGGCCAATCGCTCGTTGACATCGTTGTGTCTTCTCCAAATCCAAAACGCAATCTCTTCGGGAGTCTCGATTTCGAATCCTTTCGTTTCTTCCGCCATTTTCAAAAAATGTTCGCGACATTCCAGACAGTTGAAAAAATTTCGAATAAACCCGTTTACGAACGCGTCGTACCAGACGTGACCACCCTGGTGCTTATCCAGCTCTTTCGATCGAAGCGCGGTGGCGTGAAGTAACATCCAGACACCACAAGTGTATCCCCGCGAACTCGAATTCGGGGAGGACGGCTTGCAGTCGTTCCATTCCGGCGTTTTGACGCGTCCACATGGAGTGAATGTCTTGGCGGCAAATTGGGAAAGGCCGTTCGTTTCCTCGTCCCAGAAGAGATGGTGGTGAATGGTGATTGTTTTCCTTCTTTTCCCTCCTCCTTTCTTCGACGAAAACGATGAAGCCATGGCTAGCAACGGATCGTCCGCACTTTCCAACGCTTCTTCTTCTCCATCTTCATCGATACCTTCTGCATTGCTATTACTACGGTTACTGCTACTCTCATCTTCTATTTCTTCCTCTTCACCTTCGGTCCCGTCGGCTCCTGGAAGCAATCCCCTAAAGGATGCTCGACATTCCGCGATCGGATGCGTTTTCGAAAGCGCGTGAATGAGTGAACCGATTGCATTCTCAATCGTTTCTACTTTACCTCTCGCTTTATCTGCCAGCGTCGAATGCGTCACGTCTCCTCCTCCTCCCGCATCACTCCGCGCATTCGCTTGGATCGAAGAAGCGCTATTCGTACTACTTTTAAAACTACTCAACGATAAGTCGTTCAATTCTCGACTCGCGATTTCCGCATCGTACACAATCTGATTCCACATCTCCACCGTCGCGCGTTCTAAATCGTCTTTACTCGCCATAGTTCTCACGGTTTTATAATCAAGCCCTTTCTTCTGGTCGTTTTGAAATGCCAATCGCGCTAAATTTTCATTCTCTTTCGTCGTCGTCGCCGCGCCGCCGTCCTTCTTCTTCGACGTCGCATCCAACTCCTCGTCACTAAAGTCATACTCCGTGCTCGGTATTACTAACCCTCCGACAAACTCTACGATCTGTTTTGCTCCAGTCTTTGTCCGTTTCTCCTTCTCTTTCCATTTAATCTCTTTCACGTCGTTCGCGCGTTCCCCGGCGAACTCAATCGCCGTTCCAAAAAACACCGCCGGGTACCCATTAATCTTCCATCTCGCGCATAATTCTTGCTCTTCCGCGCAATCGACCGCAAACGCAGTAATCTTCGGTTCCGGTCGAGGTGCGACGTTAAAGAACTTCGCCACGAGTTCGTACTGCGGCGCAAACGCTCGACAGCCTGGACACCAGTGCGCGTAAAATTCCAGAACGCAGAAACTCTGCGGCGAGAGATACGAAAATTCTTCTTCGAAGGTTTCGTTTGTAAGGTGGATAGCGGTTGGTGCCAGTTGACGGTAATCTATCTTTGCCGGTTTTGATATCACGCGGATCGCGTTCGACGACGACGTGTGGGAAGAGATGATGGCGACGAGGAGGAGGAATATTAATCCGACGAGTTTTGAAGACATCAGATATCGGGGAGTGAAGAAGTGAAGAGTTTTTGGGCATTTCATCAGTTACTCAATACGATACGAGCGCAATAGTATACAACACAACTAAAAATCATCCTTCTTTGGTTTCGTCATCATCCTTTTTCGAGCGACATTTTGTAACGCGTTCATCAGCGCACCGTTCGTCGTCGCCGAAACTTTGTTCGCGTTGCGTCGCAAAATAGATTTCAACGTCGAGAGTTGAGCCGTGCGCTCAAATGCGTTGGATAACGCTTTGATTGGTTTGGCCGCGGCGGATTGGACCGCGTAAGCGGCGATGCGTCGGGCGTCGTCGAGATCTGAGTTTGCAATTACTTCCTTCATTTTTTTTTGTTCTTCTTCTACCGAGTCGTCGTCGTCGTCGTCGTCGTTGTCATAGAACTGTTCACGAATCTCCTCCCGAAAAGATCCACCGTCCGCTAAATACTTTTCTAAATCCGCCGAGGATATCGCTAACTCTTCTTCTCCGCTACTGCTACTGTCACTCCTACTATCACTACTCACATCCTCAATCAACGCGTCATCATCTTCAATCACCACACCGGGCGGCGTCCATCTTTCCCCTTCTCCGATCACCTCCGCGCCGAACCCGCTCCTCGAGCACAAGAACAAAACCACGTCCGCGCTCACGCCTTCGACGACCGGCATCAAATCCGTCTGCTCGCTTATCAACACGGACGCTCTCAAAGCGTCTCGCATGGATGCAAAGCAAAGAAAATCGTTTCGAGGAACGTCGAACTCTCTCGAAGATGTCGTGTACAACGCCTCGTTCGCCGCTCCGGAGTTGAACACTATCAGAAACACCTTCTCGAGTTTTGCCAATTTTGCCATTCTTCTCTCATTCTCGTCATCATCCTTATCGTTTTGCTTTGCTCTGACGACGACGACGGGGAGTACATTTTTGTTTCTCGTCCTAAAAGTCCTTCTTTTCTTCCATCCTTTTCCTTTTCCTCTTTTGTTGTTTTTCTTTTTGTTGTTGTTGTGACTCGCGCTTAAACGCATCGCTTTTGGGGGTGTTGATGTTAATAGGGGTCGCGCACTCGCAATCATCATCACCAATGAGTGGTCTTTATACTCAGACAAGTTAAAGACAACAAAAAGACAACTTGAAAGATATATAACAGACAACTTCGAAGACATATATATATCTTTCAAATTGTCTTAAAGTTGTCTGGAAGTTGTCTGTGTATATATATAGTTAAACGGTGTAATTTTGGTGGTAAGTTTGAAATAGGCTTAGTTTGTGCGTTTTGAGTTAATATAAAACGAAATACGAGTATTGGTTTAAATAACCGTATGGCTCTCTTGCAGAATATTTAGGTTTCACATTTTGAAAAAGAAAAAAATCTTTTGAACCTTTCTTTTTCTTCCAATTAGCGTAGCATGAGAGCACAAGTGTACGCTCGTTTGTTTCTGCAAGACGGTTTTGTCTAAGTTCACTGGACAGAACATAATAACCACGCTCGAAACTGTTTTATCACGCTTGCAAGGTGCGCAGCTCGTTGTTTTGTGTTTCGCAGTCGCTTGGTTTTGTGGAGTTTCGAAAACACACGCATTCTCGATTTATTTATTTATGTTTCTGACTGACAGGAAAAAAAGATGAAAATTAAATTAAATATGCTACCGGGTATTATTGCCTTGATCCTGATGTTATCTGCAGATGAATCTTCAGCTGAGGGTTTCTGGTCTCAAGAAGAACATATAGAGTTGAGTGTTTCAAATCCTAACGTAGATGCAAAGGATTTATTCGGACAATCCTTAGCTTTGCACGGAGATACACTTGTTGTTGGTGTTCAGCAAGATTCAGGTCCAGGCTACGCATACGTTTATGTGAAGACGGGATTGACTACATGGTCAATAAACGATAGACTAATCGCTTCTGATCGTGCACCAAAGGATTATTTCGGTGGTTCTGTCGCTATTTATGAAGATACTGTTCTTGTTTGTGCCCGTGGAGACGACGATAAAGGTGGTTTTAGTGGGAGCGCATATGTATACGTTCGTTCAGGTGGGGCCTGGATGCAAACTTACTGCGTCTGATGGTGCCAGTGGCGATGCTTTTGGTACCAGTTGTGCTATTGATGGGGATACTATTCTTATTGGTGCCAAATATGATGGTGATAAAGGTCTTAAGAGCGGAAGTGCGTACGTCTTCGTTCGTTCAGGCACGACGTGGACACAACAACAGAAACTTACTGCGTCTGACGGTGCGGCGGGTGACTGGTTCGGTATTTCCGTGGATCTTGATGGTGAAACTGCTGTGATTGGTGCTACACCTGATAACGGAGAAGGTAGTCATAGTGGTAGCGCCTACGTGTTTGTTCGTTCAGGTTTGACGTGGTCTCAGTATCAAAAACTTGTCCCAAGCGATGGTGCTGAGGCGGACGAGTTCGGGCTTTCCGTGGCTCTTGATGGCAATACAATACTGATTGGCGCTCCGAAGGCCGATGCGTGGCTTGGTGCTACTTGGAATGGCTGGAAGAGAGGAAGTGCTTATGTGTTCGCTCGTGACGGCACAACGTGGTCTCTGCAACAAAAACTTACCCCAAACGACGGTGAACAGTATGATTACGATGACTACGATGGAATGATGTACTATTTCGGCACATCCGTTGCTCTTGATGGCAATACAATACTGATTGGTGTTCCTGGATCTAATCTTAACCAACCAGGGGCAAGTTTCGCCAGGACTGGAAGTGTCCACGTCTTCTTCCGCAGTGGTACAACGTGGTCACTGCAACAAAATCGTCTCACTGCAAACGATGCTGAGAGTTGGGACTATTTCGGCTCATCAGTAGCTTTTGATAGTCACACTTTTTTTGTTGGTGCTCCTTCTAAACAAAGCATTAATTCTACTATTGGAAGCGTTTATTCATATGAAAAATATGCTTTTCCTTCTCCTCCGCCACCGCCACCGCCCCATCCGTCTCCTCCTCCGGCGTTTACGGCGTGTGCATCAGGAAGTATTCTAACCGGTCTCCTTGGTCTGATTTCTGCGACTGTGGTCGCCTTCGTCATTGTATAAGCTCGGTGCGTAAGCGCTCTACGAGTGTTCTTTTATAAGGGGTTTGGTGCCGAAAAAGCTTCCCCAGAGTACTTCGAACGCACATACTAAATGCGTTCGAACTATTTGTTTTAATTTTATATTTTATGTTTATTTTATGGTATGTCTCCGTACGGTACAAGTCCATTAACGAACGCGCTGGTTTCGTCAAAAGTAGCGCTCACACCGAAGTCTATTACCCGACCATTTCGTGTACCTAATGTACCTCCTGGGCTGTTACCTTGGTACCAACTACCGTTATTATCAGCAGTTCCTGGTACGAAATATATCCAATTTGGAGTACCAGAATATAACCTGCCTCCGCCAATATCAGGCATATCCCATTCCCACTGGCGTACGCCATTGACGAGTTTAACCGAACTTGAGTTCGCCTCGTCGTCAAGAATCGCGGTGTACCCGTTGTTCTTCCAATCACCAGAAGTAAATGCGAAGTTTTGAGATGTTCCTGTTCGGTAGGCAGGGGCTTGTATCCAACTCGCACTTGTTGGTTTGTTAAATGAATATGGTGTTCCAGAATAATTAAGTGAAACGGTTGTCCCGTTATCAACAACTTGGTTTGGATGTGCTAATGTGTTCGCATCAGAC
>Ga0115000_10005075_pt1 | contig 10633 bp, 5 predicted proteins | sample ArcticOcean_MG_C_6_FD_89690 | JGI IMG/M metagenome (GOLD analysis project Ga0115000, IMG submission 89690) | Marine microbial communities from western Arctic Ocean - ArcticOcean_MG_CB8_128 | ecosystem: Environmental > Aquatic > Marine > Oceanic | place: Arctic Ocean: Canada Basin | collected... | reverse complement strand
TTAACATGGAAGTCTCCGCATACGTTATTTGGAATGTATTAATAACCCTTATCATTGCTCCTGTCTTTTATTCTATTAGACAAAACACAACAGAACTAAGAAGACAAGACATCTTGTTAAATAAAACACGGGAAGAGATTGCAAAAGAATACGTAACAAAAACAGAACTTCGAGATGACATGGGATTAATTATGGACAGGATAGAAAAGATTGGTGAAAAGCTTGACAAACTCTTTGAAGTTAAGTAAAATAGGTATATAAGTATGAAAAAGAATAAGAACAGCACTAGAAAAAAAGTAAAAAATCAAAGGCGAGATTACACTAATGGTGGTCGTGTAGGTTTTCAAAGAGGGGGTGGTCGTGGAAGAGAGGAAGCCGCAGAAATTGGTTTCGACGGTACCGATGGAAGACCTACAGAATTAGACGATGGTCAAGCCTCAGTACCCGGTAATACACCAGCAGATAATACACCAGTAGACGACAGCACAGGTGGAGACACAGGTGGAGATGCCGGTACAGGTGGAGAAACAGAAGCACAAAGAATAGCAAGAGAAGCTCAAGAAGCTCAAGACGAAGCAGATAGATTAGCAAAAAAATTAGAAAAAGAAGAAGCAGATAGATTACAAGCAATAGAAGACGCTAGATTAGCAAAAATAGAAGCAGATAGATTAGCAGCAATAGAAGCTAGACTAGCAGGAGCAAAGTCTCAACAGATTAATCCTACTACTGCAGACAGAGAAAGAACTGCTCGTATTCAAGAAACTGCTGAATCTATTACACAAGCTGCACAAGGAACTGTGCCAGAAGCTGCAAAAATAGATGATGTTTCTACTAAAGCTGGAACTAAACTTGACACAGAAATTGCTAGTCAAGTTACAACAATGGCAGACCCTACTACAGTGTCTGCTACACAAGCGGCACAAGTTGCACCAGAAACAGTTACTACAGGTACTGTAACAACTGCACAAACTCCAGCAGAGATAGAAGCTTCTAAAATGACAGCTACAACAGTAGCTCAAGATGCACAAGTACAAGCTGCAACTGGACAAGTATCAACCGATGCTATTGCACAAGCCGCAGGTGTTGAACGTATAGACCCAACTCAAACTGCTACTATTGATATTCCAGAAGGAGCTTTAACACAAAGAGTTGTAGGAACCATTAGTGATGGTGCTAAATCTATAGCTATTATGAATACAGGTAGTTCGTTATCACGTGTTACTAGAGCTAAAAAACAATTAACAAAAGCTGGACTAAGTGCTGCAGCTATTACAGAACTTGGTAACGACCCAGAAGCTTTAGAAGATCGACTAGCAGACTTTAGTGAGTCTCAAAGAGGTATCATTGAAGGATTACCTGAAGAAGCATTAGTATCAAATCAGATAGATAGTTTATTAAATGGTATTGAAGAAGGTGAGATTCCTACGTGGGCTAGACCTGCTGTTGCTAGTGTAGAAGCTATGTTAGCACAACGTGGTATGTCAGCCTCTACAGTAGGAAGAGATGCTTTGCTCAATGCTATTATACAGTCTGCAATGCCAATTGCACAGTCTAATGCTCAAGCTATTCAAGCAAGTGTAGCACAGCAAAAAGGTATTGAAGCTCAAGAATCAGAAGCCAATGCAGCTAGAGGACAACAGACAGCGTTAACAAACGCTAGTACCGTTTTCCAAATGAACATGGCTCAGTTTAGTGCTGACCAACAAACAGCATTGTCTAACAGTAAGTTTTTACAAACTGTAGGTATTACAGATGCTACAATGGATCAACAAGGTATTATTCAAGATGCAGCGTTAATGTCTCAAGCTAATTTAGTTGAAGCAGATTTTAATCAAAGAAGTCAAATACAAAATGCTCAAGCATTTTTACAGATGGATTTAACTAATTTAAATAATAATCAACAAGCAAATGTATTAAAGGCTCAACAAAATCAACAACGTGTGTTAAGTAATCAGGCTTCTCAAAATGCAGCATCTCAGTTTAATGCTGCTAGTGAAAATCAAACTAATCAGTTTATGACTAACCTTAGTGCACAGATGAATCAATATAACTCTTCTCAAACTAATGCTATGTCTCAGTTTAATGCAACACAACAAAATGCTGCAGAAGCCAGAGATGCACAAAGACAATCTGATGTTAATAAATTTAATGCTCAGTTAGTTACACAAGTAGATCAGTTTAATTCTCAACAAGACTTTGCAAGAAATCAATGGAACGCACAGAACTCTGCTGCTGTTGAAGCTTCTAATGTTCAATGGAGAAGACAAGCTAATACAATTAACACTGCTGCACAGAATCAAATTAATATGCAAAACGCACAAAACGCTTATGGTATGAGTATGCAGTCACAATCTTTTTTGTGGCAAGAATTAAGAGATCAAGCAGACTTTGATTTTAGATCTTTTGAAAACGAACAAAATAGACAAGCACAAATTATATCAACAGCTATGGCTAACGAAGGTAAGTCTGGAGAAGTTTATGATGATTATTTGTCTGGGATGTTATCAGGATTAACAAATTCATATAATTCATCATTAAGCGGTGGCGGTGGTGGTTTTAACTTTACAGGTGGTGGAGATAGATAATGGGAAAATTAAGAAAAATTGGAAAGAAAGTAAGTCGAGCTTTAAATAAAGTATTCGGTAAAAAGTTAGGTTCTATTATTGGAATGGTTGGATTGTATATGACTATGAGTGCAGTGGGAGATTTTTTCTTAAGTAAAATTCCTACTAAAGTTCCTCCAGTTGAAGGGCTTGACGATCTTGAAAAAATTAAAGATATAGAAGAAACTGCAAAAACTGTTGAAACCGTTAGCAATGTAGATGAAGCTAAAAAAGTTGTAGATACAATTAAAAATAGTGATATTTCTAGTGTAGCCAATACGCCTTTAGACGCTATGGTTCAACATAAAACAGAAATTTTAGGAGATGCAGTTAGTACAGAAATAACTACAGCTCCTTTAACTCCTAAAATAGACTTTGTTGCTGATGTACCTACAACTGCGTACGAAACAGCAGCGGATGTTAAAAGTTTTACTGATGTAAGTGTTAAAGAATTAAAAGACATGAATGCAGACTTAGGTGACTTTATGACAAATTTTGTAGAAGAAACAAAAGCATTTCCGGGAAAAGCTTTTAATTATATTACTGATGGAAAGTTTGTTGGAGATGTAGCTACGGGAGCAGGAACAGCTTTTCTTACTTCAGAAATTTTAGGTCCGGGAGAACAACCTTTTATAAGTGGTGGTGTTGCTAGTCAACCCATTATGGAATCTGCACAGGCAGCCCATATGAGAGATATAGATACAAATTCTGTAAGAATGGCAGGAGGTAGTTCAGGAATAAACTTTATGGACTTAGCAAATCAAACTTTGTATGGTACTGGCTCTGCTTCTGGCTTATCAACATTTTATCAACCACTCGATACTCCAAGAGTACCGGGTCTTATGAGTTAAACAATGGCAATATCAGAAAAAGCAATTCAATTTTTAGGTAACAGTTTAGAAAAAGGAAGAGCTGTACCGGGGCAGTCTTTAACAAATAGTCCTGAAGAAAAATATAACTGGGAAAAACCTTCTGAATTTACAAATGTAAAAGAAGCCACGTTATATGTTTTTGAAATTTTAACAGTTCCAGAAACTGTAGAAAATATGTTAATGTCAGTAAGTAATAATGTAGGCATAGTTGATATAGCATCTATTGTTTTGTATTCAGGTTTTTTAGAAGGTAAATGGAATCCTGATGTTATGACTTTATTAATGGAACCGACAATGTTTATGATAATGGCTCTAGCAGAAAAAGCACAGATTAGTTATATATTAGAATCTGGTGATAATGAAAAAGCAAAAGAAATGGACCCTAATAAACAAGTTCAAAAATTATCACAAGGTGTAAATGAGCTAGATAAATTAAAACAACAAACATTAAACAAAATTAATCCACAAGTTATTCCAGAAGAAATTAAAAAAGTAGTAGAAGAAACAGAGATTAAGCCAAGTTTATTAGAAAAGATAAAAAAGAATACAAACAAAAGTTTACTAAGCAAAGAGGTATAAAATGAATTTTGATTTTAACAATCTACTAGGAAAACGATCTAGTCCGGGTCAAAATTGGGGGGCTTTAGCTCAACAATATTTTTCACAAAAAAATAAAAGTTCTAAGAAAAATTTAAAAGCGTTAGTAGCTTCTTTGTTTTTTAATGCTACTGAAAACAAAATGCAATCAAAAGTTTTTAAAAATTTAGAAACTTTAGATTCAGAAAAAACATTAGAAAAAGCAAGACTTACACACGATTGGGATAAACGCCAAAAGATACAAAATGAATATGATGGTGTAAAAGATAAAGGGGCTTATGCTTTTTATAAATCAGATGCAGAGAGTGCGTTTGAGGTAGAACATGGTGGTGACTCTAAATGGAGTTTAGCTGGATTTCAACCTGAAAAAATAAAGTGGATGCAGGATTGGGCTACAGCAAAAGAAACAGATTTAGACAGAAGATATAAAACGTTAAGTCCAGATGTAAAAACAATAGAAGAGTTTTCTAAACCTACAAACGATTATTTTGCAGCTAAAAAAGCTGACATTTTAAATCCTCAAAATACAAGCTTAGTACATAAAGGTCTAGGTATGATAGGTTTTGGAGATCAAAGAAGTTCTGATACTGGAAACTATAAAATTAAAGATAAAGAAGGAAACTTTAAAGATGTTGTTTATAATTTAAATGAAGACCGAATTACAAGCAAAGAACGTATTCAAAAAATTACCGACCTAGAAATTGCTGAAATTAGTTTAGCAGCTTCTAAAAATGATAATACTGTTAAGATTACTAATTCTGATTTAGCAACATTGATAGATCAATCGACAGGATTAAGTGGCACTAGTAGTGATGTGTTACGTGCTAAACGTAGCATTGAAGCTAAATGGTTATCAGGAAATAAAACTTATCAAGCAGCACAAGATGCTATTGCTTCAAGCATATTAAGTTTTGATACTGATAGAACAAAATTTATTTTAGATACTACAAAACGAGACTATATAGCTGCAAACGGTGAGCGTCCTTCTATGAACCTTTCAGGCATGGGAGCTGGAGATGCTCCGTTTGATTCACCTGATGTAGGTAAGTGGGATAGAGGATTTCAAGCGGCTGTAAGAGCAAAATTTGAAATGCCTGATTTGTCAGGAGACAGGTTGGTTCGAGCAGAAGAATTATTTGAGTTAGGTTTAAGTCAAAATGTGTATAATCCAGAACAACGAAAAGATATGATTAAAGAAATTATTCAACTGGATGTTGACTCGGCTAGAGGCGTACCTAACTTAAATCAATGGAAAGCTGACATGGTAACTGCAAGATATCAAAAAATTATGGTTGACTATTCTGATGCAACATCTAGTATTCCTCAAACTGCAAGTGGTATGAGTGCTGCAGCACAAATTAAAGGAACATCAATTATTGAAGTTGCAGATAGACAATTTTTACAAAAAGAATTAGGTGTTGATAGTGCTGCATACAAAACTTTAAAAGAAAACGGTTTTGATATGAATAAATGGAATAATACCTACAGTGCTGACAAAGACATAATAAACTCTGGAGCTTTAACCACAATACGATCACTTCAAGAAAAAATTTGGTTAGATAGACAATCTACAATATCAACAATAGGTGCGAATAGTATTGTAAATGAAATGAAGTTATTATTTGATCAACCTAAGTAAATTTAAATATGGCATCATTAATTGAAACTTATAAATCTTCTAATGATTTAAAATATCAAACAGATTTAGAATCTGTTCAAGAACTTTATAAAGCGAGTAAAGATTACCAAGAAAAATATACTTTTTCAGAATTTGCAAATTATGCAATTCAAAATTCTGATACTCCAATTGATAAAAGTCTTGAATCAATTGTAAAAACTTCACCTACAAAACTTCCTACATGGGCACGGATGCAAAGTCCTGCTCTTAGTTTAATGGGAGATAGAAGTTTAGATGAGGTTGTATCTGGAGTAAAATCAAAATTAACTAAAGAAAACTTTGCTAAAGTATTACCTTTTAAAGAACCAAGAAAAGTTATTGGTGGCGTCATAGAAATGTTAGGCACTGGAAATTTAGATTTAGTACAAGATGCTTCTTCTATGTTTAATACTTTTGGGCAAAGAAAAGTTTTACAAGATTTAGCCGATAAAAAAGGATTAGAATTAAAAGAAGTTGAAAGATTAGTAGAAAAAAAAGGAAGAGAAACTTCTAAACGAGCAGTCAATACTATTCTTAAACCTATTGTAACGTTAGGTACGGATGATATTTATGATGGAGATACGATTCAAGAACCAGAAAGTTTGGTTGGTAATTTAACAAAAGATTTAGGGTCTTTATTAATTGCAATGAGACAACCTAGTAAATTATTAGGTAAACAACCAGAAACAATATTAAAACCTTTGCGAAAAAACGCAAGTAAAAAAAGTAGAAAGGCAAGAAACTTACTTATTGCAAAAAACATGACTAAAAAAAATGTTAGAAGATTAGGTGAAGTTGCCTTTGCAAGTCAAGTTGTATTTGAAGATAATCCTGATATGCAAGTAGCTGCAGAATTTTTTCATAATAGATTAAAAAATAATAATTTAGATGATAATTTTGTAGGTGATTTATTAGAATATTTGGATACTGATGAAAACAGTACTGCAGCACAACGAAGATTAAGTTTATTATTTGATGAAGCAGCTTTTCTTGGGGGTTTAAAATTAATAGGTAGCACATATAAAGGCGGAAAATTTGTAAGTAAAGCCGGAATAAATAAAACATTAGAAACAATTAAAAAAGACCCTAAAAAAGTTGCAGCTTTAAGAGAGTATTTAATAGAACCAATTCAAAAAGTTGTTCCAAGTTTTAGATCAGGAGTTGCTGATGATGTCTTTGTTGCAACGGAAGACAAGGGAATATTAAAAACTCCGATTAATTTTATTAGACAGATGCGTAGAAAGTTTGGAACTTCTAGAGGTGTGTATAGTGAAGAACTTTTTAATATTTTAAAATCTTCTGGATATGACAAAATTGCATGGTCAAAAGAAGCAGAAACTTTATTTGAAAATTTACAATATCAAATTAAAACTATTGCTCAAACTAAAAAATATTCAAAACCACAAATTGAAGCAGCACTAGGAGATTATTTAGCAGGAAACACCAAGGCTTTAAAGGGTATGGGCAAAGAATTAAAAACTTTTGCAAAAGAAACTAGAACAAAAATAGATGAGTTAGGCAGCCAACTAACAAAAAATAAAAACATACCTCAAGAATTAAAAAATATTATACGTTTAAACTTTGGGCAATATTTACGTCAAAGCTACGAGTTATTTGAAAATCCAAACTATAGACCAAGTGAAGATGTTCGTAACCAAGCAATTAAATATGTAAAAAACATGTTAGAGACAGCTCCCTCCCAAAAAGAATTATTTGAAACAGGAGCTAAACAACCAAACTTTCAAACACAGGCGGTAGATATTGTAGATGGAATATTAAATAAAGGTGTTCAATATAAAGGTATCGATACGAATATTAAAACATATTTTAATGATGTGTTTGGTGCTCAAAATTCAAATATACTATTTGCAACAAGAGAACAGATAGGAGAGCCTTTAAAAAAATTAATGGGTGCACGGTCAGCAGAACAAACAAGTAAATCAGTTTTTAATACTATAGAAACATTAGGACATTACTTAACAGAGTTAAAATTGTATGATGATTTAGCTGAAAAAGGAAAGGGCAAATGGTTTTATGATGATGTGTTAGACCCTACAACAGTAGATAATTTAGCTAATCAAAGAACTGCTGGTATTATTACTGGTGAAGGTTTTGGACCTTTAAATGGAGCTAGGACCACAACACAAATTGCTAAGTTGTTTGATAAAATGAATCAAGTTCAAAGTAGTAGTCCTTGGGCAAGAGTTGGTCAAACTTTACTAGCAGCAAAAGGTTGGGGTCAGGCTGCTGCCACAGTGTATAGCGGAATTACACATGCTAGAAACACTATTGGCGGTGGTTTAATTATGCTTGGCAATGGTTTAAATCCTTTTGATAAAGATACAAGAGAATCTTTTAAAATATTACAAAATGAACTCTTTGCATCCCGAGGAAAAAGTGTAAAAGAATTAGAAAAAGTTTATGTTAAGTATCAAAGGCTAGGGTTAGTTAATCAAAGTGTACAAGTTTCTGAGTTTAAAAGAAATATAAATAGTGCAAAGTATTTAGATGATTTTGTGCAGCAACAAAATGAAACATTTTCAAAGTTAGCTTACACTACTACAAGTCAAGCGTTAAAAAATCTTACCAATAAAGTAAGTAAGTTATATGTTGCAGAAGATGACTTATGGAGAATTGCTGCGTTTGAAAAAGAATTAGTTGTTTTAAAAAGAGCAAACAATTTATCTGATGTTAAAAAAAGTATACCTGAATTAGAGACAGAAGCAGCTACTATTATTCGTAATACAATGCCTACTTATGATTTAGTTCCAGAAGGATTTCAACAACTACGAGCTGCTCCATTCGGTAATTTTTATTCTTTTTTTGCAGAACGATGGAGAAATAATTATCATAGTATTAGTCAGGGACTAAAAGAAATTAAATCTGGTAATTCAGAATTAGTAGAACGAGGATACCAAAGATTAGCATCTAAAATTACAGTGGGGTATGCTGGGTCAGAAGGTATTAATAACTTTAGCAAGTATGCTTTTGGTGTTACAGACCAAGAAGAAGCAGCAATTAAAGATGCATTAGTTCCTTATTGGTCAAAAACAAGTACCCTCGGGTATCAACGAGATTCAAAAGGACGACTTCAATATGTTGATTTATCTTTTACTAATCCAGATGCACCTGTATTGGATGTTATTAGAGCAAGTCTTGATGTATTACTAGACCCAAAAACACCTGCATCAACTACTAGTGAAATACTAGCCTCTTCTATTAAAGAAGGTTTAATTACTTTTGCAAAGCCTTTTATGACAGAAGCTTTATTTACCGAAAGATTATTAGAGGCATACACAGGTATAGATAAAGACACTGGTAGACCTATTAAAGGTTTTAATAAAACAAATTCATCTTTAGAAAATACTATGGCAATTGTGTATCATGTAGGTGAAGTTCTTGTGCCTCGGGTTATACGAGAAGGCTATAGTATGACAGTAGGAGCTAAAGCAGAAAAATTTAAAGAAGGCGATTTAAAATTTAATGAAGAATTAATGTCTAAAATTACTGGGCAACGTTTTACAACAGTTGATGCTGAGTCTATAGAAAGAAGTTTATATTTTAAAATTAGAGAGTTTAATAATATTAAAGATGAAATTGATAGAGGATTAGTTTTTAACAAAACAGATACTACAGAACAAATGTATGAAAAATATATTGCTCAAAATAAAAAATATTATGAGTATCAAGTAGATTTATATAAAGCTTTGCAAGGTGCAAAAACTTTAAATTTAGAATCCTCTACGGTTAATACTTTAATTTATAAAAATTTAAAAGATTTAAATGCTTTAGAAAAAATGTCTATTAGTTTAGGAGAGGGTAAATTTTTACCATTACGAGTACCTGCGTATTTATTAAAGAAAGTATTTGAATTAGATAACAGACCAAATGTATCTTACTCAGATTTTAATTCAATGTATATTTCATCTTATGAAAAACTTTCACACTTACCTTTAATAAGAAAAAATAATTACACTGCTGTAGAACAAAAAGCATTAAATGAACTAGAAAAATTAGAACAAGGAAAAGACCTTAGAGATTTACGATTTGAAGGGGGAGAAGTGCAGGACAAATATCCGGTACAGTTTGTAAATAAAGACCCAAAAGATAGAGAAAGTGATTATTTAGGTGGTGCAAATTACCAAAATCAAATGGACAGACTTGGTTTTAAAAACGGAACTCCTGAAGGAACAGTGCGGTCTAACATAAAAGATGCATTAGGGTATAGCTCTAAGTTTGTACAAAAATTAATATCAAGACAAAAAAATAATCCAGACCACGATGAAGTACTAGACAATTTTATACGTGCACACTATAATAGATATCAAAGAGACTATCCAGAATTTAGCGATCTTCCTTATAATAGTTTTAAAAAAAATCTTTTACAGTTAGATAAAAATGTAAGATATATAGAAAGTTCAAATAGAAATGTTAAACGAGGAGAAAATTTAGCTGGAAGTTCTGCCACTGGACACTATCAATTTTTACAAGATAGCGTACAACCTGCTATAAATAGAACAATTAGAAGACTACCAAAAGACAAACATAATTTATTTGATGCAGTTGGAGAAACTAATGATGTTAGTAATTTAAATCTTGGCAATCAACAACTTTTATTTTTAGGAGATATTTTAGAAAAGGAAGGAAGCGATAAATTTGTAGTGCCTTATATGTTGGGAAACGATCAGGCAGGAAAAGATTTATATCTTAATTTACATCATACTCTTTCTTCAGAGAATGAAAACTATAATCAAAAAACTCTAGACAGAGTTAAAAAAGAATGGGAAAATTAGGAGTTAAAAAATGAACATAGACTTATGCAAATGGGAAATTAAAAGACACGAGGGCGAAGTCCTAGAAATCTATAACGACAGTTTAGGTTATAAGACTCTAGGAGTTGGTCA
>Ga0115000_10005071_pt1 | contig 10637 bp, 14 predicted proteins | sample ArcticOcean_MG_C_6_FD_89690 | JGI IMG/M metagenome (GOLD analysis project Ga0115000, IMG submission 89690) | Marine microbial communities from western Arctic Ocean - ArcticOcean_MG_CB8_128 | ecosystem: Environmental > Aquatic > Marine > Oceanic | place: Arctic Ocean: Canada Basin | collected... | reverse complement strand
GGAGTTTTATATATTTTGATTTAGTGTATCTATTAATTGGTAATATGTATCTTTATATAGGTCTTTAGTATATTTATTATATATGGAAGAATTTGAATTAGGAAATATTATAGTTAAATCTAGAAATTATGGGGATATTGAAATACCTTCAAATCAGGTTTATGATTTAGTCAAGAAATGTGTAGAAGGTAGTAAGAATCTTTCTGATTTATTGAAGAAGCAGGTAGATGAATATTTTGAAGGTGAAAGAGTAGATAATTATTATTATTCCATTTCATCAACAGAAGCCCCCATATATCTTAAATGTTTTCACGAAGTTTTAAAAAGAGATTTCAATATTGAGAAGATTATTGATTTTGATTTTAAGAGGATGTATGAGGTTCCACCAACCTATCATGAATTTGAAGTTGGTAAGGGTGATAAAGAATCTATGTTGATTAAAGGGGTAATATTTGCTAGCGATAATGCAGGTAATAAATATGTTTTTAATTTAATCCCCTATACTGAAGATTATAGTGTTGAATTAGAATGTTATTTTGATTCAAGTAAAACTAAATTTAAAGACTTTTGGAAAGTTGTTGAAGATTACTTTGACGAATCGGGACCTTTGAGGAATCAAAAAATTGATTCTAATTGGAAGTTTGTAGATTATGAGGAAAAGAATTGGGATAGTATCGTCATATCTACTGAAAATAGGAAAATGATTGATAGGCATATTGTCAACTTTATTGATTTAATTGAAACTTATAAAGAAAAGAGATTGCCCGCAAGTAGAGGTATATTAATTTCAGGACCTCCTGGAACTGGTAAAACTTTATGTTGTGAAACCATTATGGGTATGGTAGAGGCTACTACTATTTATATTACTAGTGATAGTATAGAATCTGTCGGGCAAATTAAAGGCCTTTATAAATTAGCAAGGAGGTTATCGCCCGCTATCGTAATTATTGAAGATATAGATACATTAGGAGGGCTAGATAGGAGAGAAAGAGGTAATCATCCTCTGTTGGGTGAATTTTTGAATTGCTTAAGTGGCGTAGGTGGTAATGATGGTGTAATCACTATTGCGACAACAAATTATCCTGAAAATATTGATATTGCATTAGGTGATAGACCTGGTAGATTTGATTTAAGAGTTCAGTTCGGATATCCTGATAAGGAATTAAGAGGACATATACTCAATAAATATCTTGGAGAATTCAATACTAAAAAGTTAAATATATCTAAAATAGTAAAAGAAACTGAAAATATGTCTGGAGCATACTTGAAAGAAATAGTAATGGTTGCATATATGATTACAGTGGAATATGGGATAGATTTTATCAATCAGAAGATACTAGATGAGGCATTTGAAAGTGTTAAGCAATTAAAGAGAGAAGTTGATAAGACTTATGGTGTTAAGAGAATGAGTGATAGGGCTGAAACTCTATATAACTGAGACTAATATGACTTATCCATGTATAGATTATTATACTTGGAGACTAGTAGTGTAAAGCCATAAATTATAAATCTTTATATATCAAATGCACTAATTTAACTGCATGAGTTCCGAAGATAGTAGTGCAGTAGAGCAAATATTGCATCAACTTCAAGACATTAGCATTAGATTAAATAATGAATCTAATTTGAGTGATACATTTAGTATTTTTAAAGAAGAATACTATATTAGAAACTCAGAAGTTAGAGAAGATTTAAGAGATTTAAAGAAAGATTTAATCCATCAAAAGACTGATTTAATGGGAATCCAAAAGGATGTCCAAGATATGAATGATAGTTTTTCTAAGTTTAAAATAGAGATTCAACCAATTATTGAATTTAAACAAATGGTCTCTAAACAAGTTATGAAATATAGTAGTGTTGCATTTTTTACAATGATGACTATAACTCTAGGTATGAATGGCTTATCATTTTAGGGGTAGTCTTTAAATATCAGTAAGATTAATAAAAACACATGGTAAGTAGTAAGTCAGTTAGTTTTCCATTACCTTTAGGTAAGGCTAAGAAAAATACTATTAGTAGTCAAGGTGGTAAAATTAATTCAGGTAGATGGATTAATAATGAAGAGGATTTAGAAAATCCACCCACATGGGTTAAAGTTAAATCTGATGGAATTTTAATTGATAGAAGTATAAGTGAAATTGATTTTTCAAAAAACAATGATGAATATGCATTGATTACTAAATATACAGACCCTAAAAGTTTACAACCTATGGTCGAATTACTTCCTGTAAACTCTTCTGCTTTTGATATGGATAACGAGCCTGATGGTTTAGATTCTTGTTATGCATTCGACCCTCAAAATATAGATGAATATGCACATTTTCAATTCCCTAGTATCGCAGTAGGCTTAGGCCTTATGAGTTATTTTTTCAAAAATAGAATGGATGGTGAATTAAATGAATAGTAATAAAATGACATATATTGCAGCAGGACTTATAATTGGTGCTTTGGCTTTTAAGTTTGCACCTAAATTGAAAATGATGGCCGAAGATAAAGAAATTAAAGATGGGCTATTAAATAAGGTTATATCTTTCTTAACTACTAAAGAAGAAATAATTGAAGAACCTAAAGTAGAAAGAATGGTTTATGATTATGGTTCAATTGAAATTCCAGAACCTGTATTAGGTATGGGTGGAAGGTCTATAGGTCAAACTAGCCTAGAAACTTCAGTCTCTCCAATTGTAGGTATAGGTCAAAATTCCTCTGGTAGAATTATTGGAGGTTATTAATATGATTGATTTAGCAAAAATCAGAACTGCAATATTAGCGGCGGAAGATAATAATACTGACGATGAAGATGTAGAAATTCAAGAAGGGCCTAATTCAGTTCCTAATGAAATAGATAATGCAGCAACATCCATTACTGGTTCATTCGGTGTGGGATTACTTGGTGCTTCAATATATTCAGAAGCCACAGGCGGTGAATGGTTTGTAGGTAATTGGAGAGTTGTAATGCCTGTAATTGGAACTGCCCTTACGGCTTATTCTTTTGGAAGATTCTCCAGAGGTAAAGAAGCAAAGAAACAAGCAGAATCATACGAAAAAATCCTACATCAAGTAGAAACAGAACAAAAGGAAGCAGAAGAGAAGGAATCAGAACAAGAACAGGTTGCAGATAATTATTGGAGTGCTGAACTCGAAATGATTCAAAATTTTAACAACTATGAGATGAGTCCAAACCTAAACAGTTATAGTTCCACACCGATTAGTTTTAAGCCTAAAGGCTATGGAGCATGGTAAGTATTAAGTAGAAATGAGATGGATTGATTAATATGGTAATTTATAATGGATATTGCAGACCTTTAAAATCTAAGGTTGATTTTGAAGTATCTGAAGTCAATGCTATTGATACTAGTAGAGGTATTAAGTGGCAAATTAAAGGAAATTACGAGTCTCATAAAATTTCAGTATTCACTAAGGAATCAGTTGCAAGAGAACTAGAGGCTAAATTAATAAAGCCAGATTTTTTTGAAGCACATACCGACACAATATCAAGGGAACCTAAAATTCACGAAGTTCCACTAAGTCAAGAATTAGATGAACCTATGATGGCATTTGATGCTGAGGAAATTAAAATTTATGATTCAGAAGAATTAGCCCCATTCTCAACTTTTAATGCAGAGGTTTTTGATGCTTATGATAATTATGGAGTCATGGAAGAAGAAGAAATTGACTTAAAAACTCTTAAATCTATTAGACAAATTGAGGCAGAAATGTTAGAAGGAATGGTTGGGAGACCTAAGGATTCAGACGCTAAGGGTGGTAAAGATAGCCTTGTATATGTAGTTGGCTCTGGAGTGGTTATTAAAGTCACAAATATCTTTTTTGATGATGAATTTGATTCTTTAATTATTTCTACAGAAGGTGAATTTGAATCCTATGACGAAGATGATATTGATGATTTTAATATAAAAGAATTTTCGCAAAGTTGTATGAGACTTGGAGAATTTTACAATAAATTCAATCAAATTTTTAACCAAATAGATGCAAGTGATGTTTCTTCAATAAAAATTAAAACAGAGGGAAAAACTTATGATTTCCAAGGAATTAGTTTTAATTTTGATTATTCTGATTATGAGGAAACCGAACCATATCTTTGTGGATTAGAGTTACACCTAACAGGGGATGATGAGGATAATGATTCAAGATTCAATTTCTGCGATATTATTAATTATGCAAACATAAAGAAGACATTTGAAACGCATGGAGATGTTCCTGTCTATCTAATGTTAATAGATACTAATGATTGTCATGATATGGGTGAAGCCACTAAGTCTTTCATTGATGGTGTAGAACCAGATTATGAAATTGAAATGATTACTGGTTTTAAATCTCAATTTGATGAAGAAGACCATTCTTTTGCACTTTCTAATTTAAAAACTATGGAAGGTGTTAAGAAAGTTGATATGGCAAAACCATTTTTTACTCTTCAAGAATTATATGATTTAATGACAGACACATTAGATGATTATGATGTTGAAGAAAAAGACTCAGTCACTATGGAACTTATCGGTATTTACAAGGATGGTAAGTTTGGCGATTATAATGATGAATATGGAGGAATGGGTTTTGGAGGTAAATTCATTACAGATAGTTTATACATAGGGGTTGAAAAACAAGAAGCAATTGAATCTCTTGAAGCACAACAAGATTATTCAGAATTAAAGGTTGCAGAACTAAAGGAACTTCTTGAAGAGAGAGGATTAACTAAGTCTGGTAAAAAAGCAGACTTGATTGCAAGACTTGAAGAAGATGATAATGGTGGAGATATGATTGATATTGATGATGCTACTGAGTCTGGAATGGCTTTAACTTATGATGAGTTAAATGAATTTGTAGATGGGAGGATTGATGAGGGAGAGGGTGAAGATTATGCCTACCTATCCACTCAATTTACTGATACAGAGGGTGATAGAGCAACTACTGCAACAGTCATAGTAAGAGAAGATGAAACCGATACAGACTTTATAGGAACTGCAGTTCCTGAAATCCCACTTGAGGAGGGCTATGACGATTGGGAAGATGATGAAGATGATGAAGATTACGAAGCCGAGGAGCATGTAATTGAAGTTGACGAAGATGAAGATTCAACATCTATAACATATACAAAGGAATCCGAATCCTCACCATTTACAACAGATATTGGGTTTATTACATTCCATTCATCTGAAACCTCTCAAGAAGTAGGTGAAGATGATGATGATATTATCCCTATGATTTTCGACAAATTTATCCCTCCAGAAGTTTGGGGCGATTTGAAAGATTCTCAACAACAAAAGTATATTACAACAGGTGATGAAAATATATTAAAATGCCCTAAGTGCGGTTTAACTAAGGCAGAACTAAGGTCTAATGATGGGAACTGCTCCACTACAGACCCTATGAGTGAGGCATATGTTGCAAAACTAGATTGCCCATATTCTAAACATTTCGCACCCATGCATTGGATAGATAACAAGGAAAGTAATATTACAAAAACAACTAAAAAGGCTATGAATAATGTTTATTTTGATGATGATGCACCTATTGAAGTAATGGCTGCTGAAGATGTATTCCATGCGCCGAACAGACATTCGCAACCAGCCCACGATGGAGTTAAAAGTATATTAATCTCAAAGGCAGAATACTATAGTGCTATCCATTCAATTCCAGAGACCGTATCCGCTGTAGAATCAAATGATGGGACTTCTATGAAATTAGGATATTTTGAATCAGAGTCAAATATTGTCGAAGGATTATTTACAGATACACTAATGTCTGAGGATAGAACACCTACCTCTTTTAGTGCGGAATCTAACGAACTACCTATGTTATGGGCTGAAGATTTAAATGATTTTAAACCATTAGGTAGGGATTCAGTAGTTATGTCATCAGAAAATTATGAAGCAGATGAAAATTCTAAGGTAGTAGATAAATATGATTATTATAGGAATATTATGGATGTTGGAGATGAGGCTGAAATAGTAGATAGGGGTGATTCGGTAATCATTAAGAATAATGATATTATGGAACCAGATAATGAAATTAAATCTACTATTTGTGTAGGTTGTGGAACTGAATTTAAAAAGGTCAATATGTTAGATAAAAAAGGGATGTGTTTTAATTGTGGTGAAGAATCAATTAACTTATCTCAATTACAAAGATATAAGGGTGGAGGTATTGCTACCTTTGATGAATCTGATTATCCTAATGAAGTAATGATAGATGAAGAAGAGGTTGATAATTATATGGATGATGATGAACTTACTGAAGATGGATATTCTATGTTTGAAGAGGATTATGAGGAGTGGACTGATGATTATGAATCAGAATCTGATTATACAATTTCTCAACCCCTCAATAGTCATAAATGGCTTATTGGTGCATTAGGATTGGGTGGTATTGCAGTATTATTAGTTCCTGAAAAAATAAGTAAATTATTTAAAAGAAAGTAAACATTTAAATATCGGTATAAGTAATTAACTACTATGGCTGATTCTAATAATGCAATAGTTATTAAAAAGGAAAACGAAGGTAGATTGGCTTGGAGGAAGTTATTAGTTCCTGTAGTTGGTTCTGCTGCGTTTTTTGCATCAATGTTAGTTAGTATTATTGGAACTTATAATACACATGGTTGGCCTAAAAATGCATTCAAACCTTCAGATTATTTACTAATGTCTATCCCTTTAATTGTAATTATTTCAGCAGTAACTGAAGAAGTTAATGGAGACCTTAATAAGGAGTGATTTTATGGAAGTTAATGAAACTCAAGAAGAGGTAATTAAGAATCTTAATTCATGGTTGACTGACTATGAGGGTGAATATTTTGATGAAGTAGCCATTGAAGGTAAATCACACAAAATAGAATATCTAAAAGGGATTATTCAATCAATAGAGACTTGTGTAGACTCCATAGATAAAGGCGGATTAGAGAATGGATTAGATGCCATTTCAAGAATTTATTTTTCAAATGCTAAGAAAAACTACAATGACAATAAAACACAAGGTGATTTAGATGGATATTATGATTCTAATTTTTATAATTCGGCTGGAATTGTGTGGGGTTTTAGAGAAGTAATTGAACATCTATCTGGTTTCCCTGAAGATTGGCAACATGCACATACTGCAGAATCCTTTGATGTTGAATTTGAAGACTGGGGTAATCAGGAAATGAAAACTCATGGTAAAGATGTTTCCTTTAAGGATTGGCTTGATGAAGAAGGTGAGAATCATGGAGATATGACTTTGATGGATTGGGCTAAACATGAAGATGAATCACATGATGAAAGATATGATGTAGAATCCTTTGAGGCTAATGCAACTTCTTGTTTTAAATGTGGAAAGTCGGGTTATGATGATGAGATGAGTAATGTTGAAGGCGGTTATTTATGTGCAAGGTGTGCTAACCCTCATATAGATTTCTCGAAAATTTATCAATCAGAATTAGGCATAACAAACTCAGGGAGTTCCTTAGTTAAAAATATGGTGGCGATTTCAGGCTTGGCATTTGCCATCTATGCTATGAAATCATGGAAATCTTGAAATGATTTTTGTAATAAAACGCCAAAGCATTATATAGGTGAAAAGATAATAAATTATTATGAACCAAGATGATGTCTTCAAAATAACTTCAGAAGAGATATCTTCACTTATTAAGGATAATAAAAGTTGGATAGTAAATAAAGATTGGGATATGTATATATTCACAAAGAAAGGAAATTATATTTCTGACAGGAAAATGACTATTGGGCTTGAATATGAATATAATTCGGCAATGTGGGATGAGATATTCTTAAGAGAGTGGATGGTGATGGAAGAAAGGCTATCTGCAGGATTAGGTGTTGAACAAGAGGTATTAACTAAATTTGGAGATGGTTTTTTTAAGAGTCAAGATGAATTATTAGAAGAAGTTAGAGAATTAACTAATCAATTAGAAACTATGACTTATAAAGAAAGGCAGGTCACTATATATACTTATGAAGATTTTAATATGCTTTCTAACCAAGGAATATTTAGAGACCCTTATTTTATATTAGACCTTCAGAGAAAATGGAAAAAGAAAATTAGTGACCACTTAGGAATGTATGGCTATACAATTATTGAAACTTTACATATTGGGGGTGAGAAATATGTCTTTGTCTCAAAAGAAGAATCAGACTAATATACCTCACGATAAGGATGATTATGCTTATTGGGAAGCATTTGCTAATAAATCTCAAAAATTCCTAAATGCTAAACAAATTACTTTGACTATTTTAGTAGTAGGTATTATTATTCAAGGTATTGGATTGATGTTGACACCTAATGATTGGTTGATTTGGCAGGTTTTAACTTTCATTACTGCCACTAACTTAGGTGCAGTTATCCTAGCAATACACGCTCAGAAGTCAGCAGATGAAATCAAAACCTTATATCAAGAAGGATTCAATGCCGATTTATACCATACATTACACATACTAAGTAGATTTAAAAATAAATTTATTATGGAAGTCGAAAAACAAGGAAATGATTTAGATGAGGAATTAGATGAATTAACACCTAACCTTTATTCCTTTTTTAAGGGATATTTAGAGGTTTTTAATAAACAATATACTACTGAAGATGGAGATATTATAAAGAGAAAATATGAAGATGTGGATATATCTGAACTATTTAATGAGGAATAAGTAAATGTTTATATATCAGAGATGCTAATTGATATGTATGAAAAGTGTTACAAGGGTGTATGGATTCTTTTTAGTTGTCTTTTCATTATCGCTCGCATATACAATATATAGGTGGCCTTATACTACTGATGATGTAATTAAGGATATGAAAATGTTAGGACCTTGGGGATTTATAGTGGATGGAATATTTGTATTTATTGCATATAAATGGTGGAGAAATAGGAAAACTCAACAAGATTGAGGGTGAACCTTTAAATATCAAAAACATGAATCAAATACCATAGGTGAAATGAATGGCTAATCAAAATCCACAACCAGAAGTCTACATGACTAGACACGCATTTACTACTGCTTCTACACAAGGAAGCACAGATACTCAAACAGTTTTTACTAGTCAAGCAAATAATGAAGAAGTTAGAATCTATGGAGTTCAAGTTCAATTTCTTACTACTGCAGGTGGTAATGATACTGCTACTGTAGACAATGATATGAAACTTTCAATCCAAGTTGGTAATGCAAAGGTTCCATCTCAATCATTTGATATGGGTGTTATCCACCAAAAAGACGATAAGACCTTGCATTTTCCTACACCTATCCTAGTTATGTTCCAACAACCAATTGCAATAACTGTTACTTGGACTGATGACGAAGTTCCTTCAGCAGACACAACTGCAATCGTTCAATTACTATCTGAACTTAGTATTCAACAAACAGAAGGTCAATACCCTCATAGCGAAGGAGGTGTAGTCTGATGGTAGCACAAGACCCTCAACCTGAAGTTTATGAAACTGTCCACGATTTTGCTAGTGGTGCGGTTCAAAATACTTCAGTAACTAAGACCGTTTATACAAGCCAAGGTTCGGCAGAACAAGTTAGAATTTATGCAGTTCAAGTGAGAATCCTAGATGGTGGAACTTATATAGAAGAAACTGTTGCAGATAATGATTTTGGCTTAACTATTATGGCAGGAGCAAACAATGTTCCTTCAAATGAATTCCACATAGGACCAATTCACGCTAGTAGAGATAATACTTTAACTTTTGCCGCCCCTATCCTAGTTAATTTTAGGCAACCCCTACAAACAAGAGTTAGGTGGTTAAATGCTTCAACTCCAGGCCAAGCCTTGAGAGTTAAAATTACTTTGATTGGAGAAAGAGGAATTAGAAGGAGTGTGAACTAAATATGGTAAATCAAAACCCCCAACCAGAAATCTATACTACAAGACACTCATTTGATACAGTTGCATCAGGAACTTCTGACACTCAAACTGTTCAAACTTATCAATCTCACGATGAAGAAGTTAGAATTTACGCAATTATGACTAACTTTATGGAGGCTGGAAACACGAATACAGACCAACTTGAGCACTTTTTTAGTGTTACTATTACAGCAGGACCTAATGCAGTTCCAACTAATACTTTTGATTTAGGTGCTATCCATAATAAAGATGATAAAACACTACATCTTTCATCACCTATCTTAGTAACTCACAGGCAACCACTCCAAGTAACTGTTCAATGGGATGGTATTGGAACTACCGATGCCCTACTCGATGTTATGGATGTTCAAGTAACCTTAATTGCTGAAAGATATATCAGAGAATAGTGATAACCTTTAAATAGCAGCGATGTCTAATAAATACTATGTCTAGTTATTGGGAAAAGCAGAGGGATATGAAAAGACCCTATAGAAAGAAGGCTTTACAAAATCAAATGTCTCAAGTTAGGGAATCGGTAGATAGTAATCCACCACCTCAACATTCATATGATACTACTACACATAAGAAAACTCAACCTGTAAGGCCAGGTATTGATGCTCACACATACACAGGTCCTGTTAGGTCTGCAGTAGAAAACTTAGAATTTTCATCACTCTTAGACCAAGCAAGATATCCTTGGCATTTAAGCCCTAAAGGAGACTCCGCAAATGTTATTCAAAGAACTTCAGTAACTCTTGATGACCTAGCAGATAATGATTGGCAAGATATTATTG
>Ga0115000_10005066_pt1 | contig 10641 bp, 5 predicted proteins | sample ArcticOcean_MG_C_6_FD_89690 | JGI IMG/M metagenome (GOLD analysis project Ga0115000, IMG submission 89690) | Marine microbial communities from western Arctic Ocean - ArcticOcean_MG_CB8_128 | ecosystem: Environmental > Aquatic > Marine > Oceanic | place: Arctic Ocean: Canada Basin | collected... | reverse complement strand
TTCAAATATTATTCTATCAATAGCAGCATCCTGTTTTTCAGCTTCATTTGCATTTGCTGACACGATTACAGTCTGTCTTGACGGTACATGCGACTTCACTGATCCTGCAGAAGCAGCAAAGGTTTTGTTATCTGGTGACACCCTCGAAATTGCTGCTGGCACCTATTTGCTTGAAGAGCCATTGTCTCTCTACGGGGTAAACGCTCATGTGCGTGGTGCAGTTGATTCTGGTGGGAATCCGGCGACCATCCTCGACGCACAGGGGATGACGCAAGTGTTCGCTAGTGCGAGCGCGACTGGAGAGAGTGTGATCGAAAACCTTGTGATGACCCATGGATATGCCGACTACGGCGGTGGCATATTTATCAGCGGTTCAGGCCTGATCTTCCGAAACTGCCATATTCGTGACAATCATGCCGGGTTCCAAGGTGGCGCGATGTTTTTGACTAACGGTGCCTCTCTAACCTTGATTGATTGTAAGATCACTGGAAATGTTGCAGAACATCCGAAGTGGGATGACAATGGACGTGGCGGCGCATTTTGGATCTCTAATAGCACATTGTTTCTTATTGATAGCCAAGTAACAGATAACTTTGCGGTGACTGGGGCCGGTGGTATTGGGTCTAGTGCTACTGGTGCAGTTGTCCTAGAGCGAAGTAGTGTATGCGGTAATGTTGCGCCAGGGGCCGCTCAAGTATCCGGAGGCACAGTCACCATACTTGGCGGTTGTATTGAGGTTGATTGCGATTCATGCGTGACTACAGAGCCTGCTGACCTTAACTTTGATGGAAGTATTAATGTGACTGATTTGCTGCTTTTAATTGATATGTGGGGTGGTACTGGTTCTGCTGATATCGATAGCAACGGGGTAGTAGACGTCTCGGATTTGCTGATTCTTATTGGTTCTTGGAGTTGAGTGGTATTGTTAATGTAAGATTACTCACACTCTCCCCATGCATCTACGAGGGTTAATAGATCTGTCACATTCACTAGCGAATCGCCATTAATGTCTTCACGACCTATTCCACCCCAATTTGAAATAATGCGTAATATATCTGCGACATCAACATTTCCATCACTGTTAAAGTCCGCTGGACACGGAAGCGTCTGGGCAAGCGTTGTTTGGAACACAACACCACGCGAACTTGAGTACGCAGGGGCGCCGATGAGAAGCGACCCACCAGCCATTTTTGTATTTCGCCCAAACCCTGATGAACTGTACCCAGTTGGAATTGTGAGGGGAGTTCCTAACCGCCAATAATTCCCAAGTCGTTGCGCGGTATACACAGTACGGTTTGTAGTGGTATTAGTCTGGCAACCCCAGAACGAATCACATGTTCCGAAACTCAGAATACCATCATCAATGTGCATGCCTTCTGCAAAGTAAATGTCAAATCCCCAGTCACCACTGTATATCGATCCTGCACTTACAAAAGAACTCCCGTTGCGATTCCACATTTCTAGGTAATCGAACGTCGAGTTTGGTCCAGTAATTGAACACCATGAAACAACCATGTTGGCATCACATGCGACCCATTTGCCATTTGTATCTCCATCTTGCAGAGTTGTGGAGAGTTCCCAATTTTCCTCACCTCGAATATAAACATATGCACCGTGTACATTTCCACCTGAACATCCAAGCACACTAGTAGCGCCAACGACAAGCATGTCGCCTGCAGCATCGATGTCCTCGGCAAAAAGTGTGCAGGAAGCAGACCAGGGTGCAATTGTTTGCACGAATTGCCAACCTCCGCCACTACGTTCGAATACGAGCACGGCATCTCGGTATTGCTGCTTTGCATCGTTGCATGCAATGAAAATTGCTCCATCGCTAGATGCAGCTAAACTGAAAGAGTTAAACCGGGTTGGATCTGGGTTGGGGAGATCTGCTGTCACTACCCAACCAGACTTAGATGGTTCAAGAACAACACCTGCATTTCCACTTCCAGATAGTGCCACCCCAAGGAAGTCCGCACCAAACGCAACTGATATGCCTCTGCGAGAACCAATCTCTACCACTTCTGTAGGGTTCCATCCTTTAAGAGTATGTTCGTAAAAACGGAGAGCATACACATCATCAATTTTATGACCGACTACAGCAGTATTCCCCAGTACATCCAATGCTTGTCCAGCGTAGGATCCTGTTTCGGCAACTGGCTCAAGTGGAATCAGTCCACCACCAGTAAACACCATCGATAAGCACGTAATAGTCAATATGAAAGAACATATCATCATGGACTCAGTATAAACCTATCTTGTGTGAATCCAAAGAAATTATTTGCATTACGCGCTACTATAAAGGGCCATCTGTGGTGTTCAGAGGGTGTTGAGTTGTTTAGGGGTTTTTGTTCGCTAGCACTTAAAAGTAATTCTATTGTTTTGGATCTCTACAATATCTCGTTGCTAGCTTTAATGGGGTGTCGCCATTTTCACTTCTGGTATTCACTGATGCCCCAGCATTAATGAGAGAGCAAGAAAGCAAACAAAAGCGTTGGGAAATCCGGTTACACGTAGTTTAGATACAATAAAAGCATGAGTTGCAAAGGAATTATTGGATGACAACTTGTTGTATGAGCCTCTTGGTTGCGCTGAACGCAGCCGGCCTGATACCATCTTCCCAGGCACCGGAGGGAATGGTTTGGATTGCAGGTGGAGAATTTAAAATGGGTGGAGTAGGTCCAGAAACTCGACACGACGAATTGCCAATTCACCGCGTGGCACTCGATGGATTTTTTATCAAAAAGACCGAGGTCACCAACTCTCAATTTAAAACATTCGTTGATGCAACGGGATACAAAACGGTAGCGGAGCGGCCCGTTGATTGGGAGTTAATCAAAACGCAGGTTCCACCAGGGACGAAACAACCTCCTGAGGACATGCTGTTGCCAGGTTCGATCGTCTTTTGTCAACCTGCTGAGGTTCGGGATACACGCGACTATTCGCAGTGGTGGGTCTGGACTACTGGAGCTAGTTGGCGTCATCCGGAGGGACCAAAGTCTTCAATTGAAAATAAGATGGATCACCCGGTAGTACATGTAGCTTGGGAAGATGCTAGGGCCTACGCCGAATGGTTTGGTGGTGAATTGCCAACCGAATCGCAATGGGAGTACGCGGCACGAGGTGGTATTTCTGACATGCCATTTATTTGGGGCAATGAGCAAGTAGATTCTTCGCGAGCAAACATTTGGGAGGGAACTTTTCCCACACGCAATGACAAGGGAGATGGATTCGTACGTACAGCACCTGTTGGCAGTTACCCCGCAAACGGTTACGGATTGTATGACATGGCGGGGAATGTATGGGAATGGTGTCTTGATCAATATCGTGCGGATGAGTACACGCGCCGTAGTATCGGGCTTGGCGAGGACGAAGTAGTCAAGAATCCTCAGGGTCCGCAAGAAACTGATGACAGACAAAATCCATATGCGCCGGTAACTCGCATCCAACGAGGGGGCTCATTCCTTTGCCACCCGAGTTATTGCTCGAGCTACCGTCCAAGTGCGCGGATATCGACAACTCCCGATAGCGCGATGAGCCATGTGGGCTTCAGAATTGTGATGACGCCCGAACAAGGCAAAGCCGCGCGAAATGTTCAGAAGGTCGGGGACTAAAAAAAGATAAGTGCATCAACTTTACTGCTTGTTATTGCTGCATGGGCCCCGTGCGACTCAGGTGAAGTCTGTCGCTTTTCGCAAGAATTGACATGTTTATCTACCTTTGTAGTACAACATCAAGCAAAGGACCTGGCCAGTGTATCTGCAACGACTGATGTCTATTGCACAACTATGAGGAGTTAAGTTTGTAACGGTCTTCATCGCGGGTAGCACAAAATGTTGTCGGCATATAAAATAGTAAAATGCACCTCAGTGATGTAAAATATTTTTCCATACTTTGCTTTTGCATGATCGCACTGGCTGGCTGCGCGGTTGGTCCTACGTACAAAAAGCCCACGATGACAATTCCTGTTGCAGATGCGTGGCAACGTGCAATTGAAAATGATTTTACAACAAATACTAATCAAGTACGTTCTTGGTGGCTCCGATTTGATGATGAAGAACTTGTAAAACTCATCGAAGATGCACAAAAAAATAATATTACGTTAAAAATTGCTGTTTCAAATTTATTGCAAGCAAGAGCAGCATATGGCGTAGCTTCTGCAAAATTAATACCAGATATTTCCGTAAAAGGGCGCGCAGAACGTCAGCAAGCAAGTGATAATTCTCCCACTTTGTCGGCCATTCCAAACGTTCAAACAAAGTCAGTCGAAGACTACGCAGTAGGGTTAGACTCAAGTTGGGAACTTGATTTATGGGGAGGAATAGAAAAAAACATTGAAGCAGCCAGTGCAACCGAGGGCGCAGAGTTAGAGCATTACAGAGACGTGCTCATTACGATTCGAGCAGAAGTTGCATCGACGTACATTACTATTCGAGTTTTGCAAATTAGTAAAGAACTCATCAAGCAATCTTTGGCAACACTTAAAGAAATGCTTTCACTTATTGAAAGCCAATACGAGCAGGGCATAATCAGTAAAACATTCCTTGAGCAAGAGCGTGCAATGTATGATCAAAATAGTATTCAATTGCCCGATGTAGAAATGCAACTTGTTCAACAATATGCTCGGCTCGCAATTCTATTAAGCACAGATACGCAAACAATCAAGAAGCGGCTATCTAAAATCAGCTCAGTACCAAGGGCGAAACCTGAGGTTGCAGTTGGCATTCCAGCGGATCTTGTTCGCAGACGCCCTGATATTCGTCAGGCAGAAAGAACACTCGCGGCACAAACTGCACTTGTAGGCTCAGCGATGTCAAACTTGTATCCTAAATTATCACTTTCGGGCTCATTTGGCTATGAAGCAACAACCGTAGATACGTTGATTCGATGGGATAGCAGGACATATGGTTTTGGCCCAACAATTTCATGGGATATTTTCAATGGAAATCGAATTAAAAACCAGATTAAAATCCAAGAAGAAAAAACAAGTGAGGCATATTTAAATTGGGAACTTACAGTTCTTAAAGCAATGGCAGAAGTTGAAATTTCCATGTTAAACTTAATTGAATCTGGAAAAGTGCAGGATGCAATGAATGATGCATCACAGTCACTATTTGAGGCATTAGTATTAACAAAGCAAGAACAAGAGGCAGGTGTTGTTTTGATGCAATCAGTATTAAATGTTAGACTCGATTTTCTTTCAAGCCAGCTAGTTTTAGTTGAAAAAGTTGGATTCGTTTCCAACAATCTCGTTGCTTTATATAAAGCATTAGGTGGCGATTGGGAAAAAGAAAAACAGATAGAAGTTATTCAAATAAGGAATGAACAATGAGGAGATTCGCAGTAATAGCGCTATTTTTCTGTGCAGTACTATCGTGCAAAGAAGAAGCAGTAACCCCAACAGCACTCCCCCTTGCAAGTGTTTCTGCTGAGAATGTATTTGCCATTGATATGCCTATACAGTTGATATTGCCTGGTACGACAAGCGCTGTGCAGGATGTTGAAGTGGAAGCTCGAGTTCAAGGATGGCTTACACAGAGAAATTTCCAACAAGGTCAAGAAGTGGTTAAAGGCGATTTGCTCTATGAGATAGATGCAACATCTTTTGATTTGCAACTCATGCAGTCGATTTCCGTGATGGAATCAGCAGCAGCACAATTAGACTATGCTCAGAAAGAATACGACAGAAATGAACCGCTTGTAAAAACGGGCGCGGTTTCAATGCAAACTTTCGATCAACTGCAATCGCAACTTGAGGAAGCGTTAGCTCAACTTGCAGAGGCAGAGGCAGGAGTTGCACTTGCCGAGTTAAATGTAAGTTACTGTTCAATTCACGCGCCGATTTCCGGAATTATTGGAAAAACATATGTCGATGTTGGCACATTGATTGGTCCTGGTACGAATTCTACATTAGCTGAAATAGTTCAAATTAGTCCAATGTTTGTGGAGTTTTACCCGCCAGCAAATAGATTGCTGCAAATGACCACAACAATAGACTCAAGTGAGGCATTGTCAATGCAAATTGTTTTTACTGAAAACCTTTCAGAAGGCCAGCCTTCTATCGGAGGAAGTGCACTGACAACTAATAGTGTAAATGGCTCGCTTGTATTCGTTGACAATACTATCCGTTCGTCCACTTCGACATTTCTTGCGCGAGGCGAATTTATTAATGAGAGGAAAAACCTCCCGGGTACATATGCCGAAGTAATTTTACAATTAAGTGTTGTAAAAGGGGCGCTTATGATTCCTTCAAAAGCCGTGATGCAGCAGTCAGGCGGTTATTTTGTTTGGACGGTTTCATCTCAAAGTAAAGCGGAAATTACACCAATAACCCTTGGAGCAATTCAAGGAGATTACCAGCATGTACTATCTGGTTTGACTATTGGCGAAGCAGTTATCATTGAGGGTGCTTCTAGCTTGCACTCTGGCACAAGTGTGAAAATTACGAATCCAACAGAAGCAAAGTAGCACCACGTGACACCAATATTTTTTATTAAAAGACCAATATTTGCGATATGTATCGCAATTTTAATGGTACTCGTCGGTGGGATATGCATATTTCTCTTGCCTGTTGCTCAGTTTCCAGAAGTTACTCCACCCCAAGTTCAAATAACTTCGGGATATCCGGGTGCAAGTTCCCAAGTTGTTTCGGACATCATTACAACGCCAATTGAAGAGCAAGTCAATGGTGTAGAGAACATGATGTACATGTCGTCGAACAGTACCAATAACGGTGCATCAAGCATTACCATCTCGTTTAATATTGGTACAGATTTGGACATGGCAGCAGTCGATGTACAAAATCGAGTGGACCAAGCAATGGCAGTTATGCCAGACATCGTGCAACGAGCGGGTATATCAGTTACAAAACAATCAACAACTATGCTCGCTATTGTGAGCTTGTTTTCCAATAGCAATACGTATGACAGTGTCTTCATGGGGAACTATGCAGACATTCATTTATACGATGAATTGAAGCGGGTTCCAGGAGTTGGCAGCATTACAATTTTTGGTTTGAAAGAGTACGCGATGCGTGTTTGGCTTGACCCATTGAAAATGTCTAAAATGGGCATTTCGCCAGAGATGATTTCATCAGCGATTAGTAAACAAAACATTCAAATTGTTGCCGGGCAAGTTGGTTCTCTGCCATTGAACAACCCTACCGCACATACAATTCAATTGTCAGCAAAAGGCCGTCTTGCAGATGTAGATGAATTCGAAAGCATCATTATTCGCAGTGAAGGTGGTGCAATTGTTCGCCTCCGTGATATTGCTAGAGTTGAATTAGGAGCTCAAACATATGATTCAAACAGCACACTCAATGGAAATCCTTCTACATCTATGGGCATATATCAATTGCCAGGTGCGAATGCGCTGACAGTAACCGCAGGCGTGAAGGCTGCCATGAAGCGGCTTTCTAAAAACTTTCCGACCGATTTAAAGTATCAAATGACATTCGACACTTCAGAATTTGTGCGAATCTCTTTAATTGAGCTCGTTGTTACCTTGCTCGAAGCAATTGGATTAGTTGTTTTAGTCATTTTTGTTTTCTTGCAAAGTTGGCGTGCTGCTTTAATCCCCATTGTTGCTATTCCAGTGTCATTAATTGGCACTTTTGCGATAATGATGGCATTTGGTTTTTCAATCAACACGCTAACACTCCTTGGTCTTGTTCTCGCAATAGGCTTAGTTGTTGACGATGCAATTGTTGTTGTCGAAAATGTAGAAAGGCAGCTAGAAAAAGGAAATGTTTCTGTACGAAAAGCAACCGCGATTGCAATGCGTGAGGTTACAGGGCCAATTGTGGCAACTTCCCTAGTGCTTCTAGCGGTATTTATTCCAGCATCATTTGTTCCGGGGATCAGTGGCCAACTTTATAATCAGTTTTCATTGACAATTGCATTTAGTGTAATTTTATCTTCCATTAACTCATTGTCTTTAAGCCCTGCGCTTTGCGGTGTTTTACTTCGATTTAGAAAAGACGAAGATAGATGGAGCTTCTTTCGTTGGTTTAATAGTGTATTTGACAGAGCGGGTGATTTGTATGCAGTTTCAGTTCAAAAACTTTCCAAAATTTGGATGCTCGTCCTAGTAGTTTTTGGAGTGTTGATTTTCATAACTGGCTATGTCGCCTTGCATATGCCAACTGGCTTTGTCCCTGAAGAAGACCAAGGATATTTTTTCGTAGGTTTCAGCGGTTCGCCGGGTATGTCTCTTGCTACTACCGATCAAGCATCTGAAGAACTTATTGAAATCATGCTCGCTCAAGAAGGCATAGCAGATGTTGTTGTTATAACAGGTGTAGATTTTTTAAGTGGTTTTACTGCAAATGCAGCATCAGGAATGGCGATACCAATTTTAACAAATTGGAATGATAGAACCACGGAAGAATTAAGTGTATGGGGCATCATGGATAGTTTGCGAGAAAAATTTTCAGCAGTTCAGCCTGTGGCTGTTCAAGTATTCAATGCTCCTGCAATTAATGGTCTTGGCAAAACAGGTGGCTTTGCATTTCAAATTCGCGATCTTAACGCGCAAGGAGCAGCTGCTCTTGAGAAAGTCACTGGCGAATTTATAGAGCGTATCTCTACTCTTGATGAAATTAGTTTTGCCATTTCGACATTTTCAAGCAATACGCCAATGTACCATTTAGAAATAGATCGCACTAAAGCAAGTGCCCTTGGAGTAGATTTGTCATCCTTATTTGATGTACTTCAATATAATTTAGCTTCTGTCTATGTAAATGATTTTAATAAATACGGGAAGGTGTATCAGGTTATTGTTCAAGCAGAAGGTGGTAGTAGAAGAACAGCACAGGATATTGGCAATTTAGAAGTACTAAACTCTGCGGGTGATGCAATTCCACTTTCTGAACTAGTTGAAATACAAGCAGAACTTGGCAGCGAAAATTTAGCGCATTACAACATGTATACTTCCGCTCAAGTCATGGGGGCGTCAACACCAGGATTTAGTTCTGGCGAAAGTATTAAAGCTATTTGGGAAGAAGTAAAGAATTTGCCTCAAGGTTTTGACTTTCTTTGGACTGATATTGTTTACCAACAAATCGAGGCTATTAAAGCGATTCCAATAATTTTTGGATTGGCGATATTAATTGTCTTTTTGTTTCTTGCGGCGCAATATGAAAGTTGGACTATCCCATTTATGATTTTGCTTACAGCACCACTTGCAATTTTAGGTGCTATTCTTGCATTAAAAATGCGTAGTCTAGATTTAGATATTTACGGACAAATTGGCTTGATTCTGTTGATAGGTTTGGCATCTAAAAATGCAATTTTGATTGTGGAGTTTGCAAAGAAAAACAGAGAGTCAGGAATGAGCATTATTGATTCGGCAACTCAAGCTGCGAAATTACGACTCCGCCCAATTCTTATGACTGCTTTTGCATTTATTTTAGGTGTTATGCCACTTCTTTTTGCAACTGGTGCAGGCGCTAATAGCCGACATTCCATAGGCACAACAGTTTTTGGAGGAATGTTGGCAGCAACATTTTTAAGTCTTGTATTTGTCCCTGTATTTTATATTGTGATTGAATCGCTACGAGAAAAGTTTGGTTTCACGAATGTTATTGATGACGAAGAACTTTAATACCCGCGATTTATATGATTGCGCTACATAACCAGTAATTGCTTCAGGCAAGTGATTCGAGCTAGCTGAATCACATCAGGAACAGTATGTAAGTGAGTCAATAATGCCCCGATAAAAAGATAAACCCCGCTGCGAGGTGCAGAGGGGTTGAGTTGTTCTTACTCTTCTGTTTGCGCGGTTTGATTCATCTACTAGTAATGTTTATTGAATAAGTTCCGCACTTCGACGATTCAGTTCATCATCAGTACGAACTTTGCCGTATTTCCATCGTACGTGTCCTTGATGACTAATTTACTAACCCTGACAACTTGATGAACTGGAGGCCCTTATGGCCCTGAAAACTACTATTCTTGCAGCCTGTACTGCTACGTTTCTGACAACAATCACGCTGGGGCATGGCTCGATGGATACGCCTGTCAGCCGTGTGCGTGCCGTCTACTTGGCAAATCCTGAACAACCGGTGCAAGCCGCACATGTTGATGCTGTCGCCTCGTGCGGTACGCAACCGTTTTATGACTGGCATGAGTTATCTCGGACCAACGGCGACTATGGAAGCCATCTCTTCGCCGGTGGCAGCCCGGATATCAATGTCTATCGTGACATGATTCCTGATGGCGAACTCGCAAGTGGAGGCCGAAGCAAATACGCATGTCTTGACATGGCGCGAGACGACTGGCCGGCAACGAACGTGCAACCTGGCGCGTTCACATTCGAATTCCATGTGCATGTTGTGCATGAGCCGAGCTTGTTTCATGCATGGATTTCTCGAAATGGCTACGACCCATCGCAGCCACTGACATGGGATGACCTTGAGGTGTTGCAAATTTCCGACCCTGCGCGAGATGGCATGATCTACTCGTTCGACGCCAACCTTCCCCAGCGCGATGGGCGACATGTAATCTACTTTGCGTGGCAGCGCATTGACCCAGCGGGCGAGGTATTCTTCTCGCTGAGTGATGTCATCTTCGGTGATGATGATAGCGACAGCGATAACGATAACGATAACGATAACGATAACGATAACGATAACGATAACGA
>Ga0115000_10005064_pt1 | contig 10643 bp, 8 predicted proteins | sample ArcticOcean_MG_C_6_FD_89690 | JGI IMG/M metagenome (GOLD analysis project Ga0115000, IMG submission 89690) | Marine microbial communities from western Arctic Ocean - ArcticOcean_MG_CB8_128 | ecosystem: Environmental > Aquatic > Marine > Oceanic | place: Arctic Ocean: Canada Basin | collected... | reverse complement strand
GAAGAAGAAGAAAACTTCGTCGTCGTCGCTCCTCCCACTCCTTCTCCGCATCTTCTTCTTCTTCATTTTCGGCGTCGTCGTCCTTTTCGGCGTCGGCCCCGCGCTTTTGACAAAAAATCGATTACTGTCGTCGAAATCGTTTTCGAATCCTTTAAACCACCACCACAACGATTTCGTTCCCGAACTTACCTGCGGAGCAAAAGTGGTAGAAAACATCAACGAGGAATACTTACACGATGTGTTGACCGAGTTGAGCAATCAAACGTTTTTTAGACTCTTTCGCGTGGATTTGACGAGAGAGTGTAAGTTTTGGCAAAATTGGCAAAATGGAAAAGGAGGAGGAAAAGAGGGGAAGGAAGAGGAGGGCGGGTCGTGTTCGGCCCCTCCTGCTACGTTTGGGAATGTTAAAGCGAAACCGAGCGAAGATGGGTTATATTTTGAAGAGAGTAACGATAAGAAGGAGGTCAATGCGGACATTCTTCCGAAGACGACGATGTGTTCGCTCTCGACCGAACCGGCCGGGTTTGACGATATCTTCGGAAGTAGTAGTAGTAGTAGTGCTAGTAGTAGTAAAGCGTCCATTCCTCGAGCGCCGTTTTCAGATCCAGTGGATACGACCATTACGAGTAAAGAAGATAAAACGACGTCTTTTATCGACGAGGAAGATTGTTCAAAGAATCAAACCAGCCCAAAGTTTTGGTTGGATATCTGTACCGCGCCAGAGAACAAGGATACTAGAAAAATAGAAGAAGAGGAAGAGGAACATTCTTCGTACGTAAATTTACGACTGAACCCAGAGCGATGGACGGGGTATAACGGATCGCACGTTTGGAAGGCGATTTACGAGGAAAACTGTTTGAAAGGAGAAAAGAAAGAAGACGGTTTGTGTTATGAAGAGCGCGTTTTGTATCGGTTACTCTCTGGGATGCACGCGAGCGTCAACATTCACGTAGCGTTACACGCGAATCCGCCGCAAAGCGAAGATGAAGAGTGGCTTCCCGATCCTGCGAGATTTGCGCAGCTATTTGAGAACCATCCCGAACGCCTAAAGAATTTACACTTTTCTTTCGTCGTCATGTTGAGAGCTTTGCGGAAAGCGACGCCGGCTTTAGCAAAATTCCCGACCGATTTAGGCCAGGACACGATTGAGGACGAGAAGACGAGGCAGCTGAAAATGAAGCTACTGGATTCGCCGCAAGTTTTAGGGAAGTCATGCGAAGAACTTTTTAAGGCCTTTGACGAAGCGCGTTTGTTTAACGACGTTGGAGTCGCCAGCGAAGTGCTCGTGAATAGTGGCGGTAGCGATAAAATGCAGTTCAAAGATATTTTTCGAAATATTACCGAAGTCATCGATTGCGTGGCGTGTCAGAAATGCAGATTACACGGAAAGTTGCAGATTCTTGGCATTGGAACTGCGTTGAAAATCTTGCTCTTACCTGAAGAGGTGCTCATGAACGAAGATGTCATCACAAGATCGGAATTTGTCGCGATGATCAACACAATAGCAAAATTCTCGAGGGCTCTGATGGCTTCGTCGCATTTCGCAAAGACCAAAAATCTTGCACTATGACTTACTTGGTATTAGCCAAATACTCACACGAATAGCGAATAGAAACGAAAAAGATACTGTGTTACTAAATACGTCTACATTTATTTATTACATCACAAACATTATTACATGAGTATCTATTATTATTTATAATAGTATCATCGCTCGACAAAATCTGTCCTATACACATTTTTCGCAATGCGTTCTACGATTTTTTCGAGTTCGTCGGTATATTCTTTCGATTCGTTCGCCTCTCTGCGCAACTTTTCAATAGTTTTCCGTAAATCCGACGCCTGTTCTCTCGCTATGGCGACTTCGCGCGCGCGCCGTCGCTCGGACTCTTCGCTTTGGTTTTTCCAGCGTCTCGCCGCTTCCAACGCTTCTTCCAACGCTTCCATCTCTTCAGCTTCTAGTTCAAGCTCTTCGGAATCACCATCATCATCATCATTATCATCATCTCCAGTTTCGCTACTGCTACCAGACGTAGACGTAGATGAGATTCCTCTTCGTTTATGTCGTTGTCGCCTTCTGCTATAGTTTTTATTGTCGTTATTTCTAGCATTATTACCTCTATTATCTCCTTCTCTATTACCAATTCCCATCATCCTTCTGTGCACGGCAATATCGCGTATAGCGTCCACAACTCTTTGCGCGACTTCCACCGAAGTTTCGTCTTCGGTAGTCATCAAAGACATTTCGTTGTAGTTATTTTTCAACATACCCGATGCTCTTCGTAAAGCTTCGTTCAAAACTTTCTTACACGCCTGTTCCCTCTCCGCCAATCTTTTCGATTCCGCCTTGACGTCTTCTTTCGAGCTTCGCTCGTCTCGAATTTTCCTTCGACACTCGTCAATAGCAACGTTTGCCGCATCCAGCGCTCTTGATTTGCGTTCGAGCGAAGCCTCTTCTCTTTTCAACTTTTCGCTCAATTCATCGATTTTTAACTGTAACGTGTCGTTTCGAATTTTTAATTGTTCCGCGATGGCCTCGTGTTTGCGATATTCGTCCTTCTCTTCGTGCGTTTGTTTCAACAGATCTCTCGTTTCCTCCGTCATTCTCATCAAACGTTCGTATGATTGCTGCATTTCGATCAAATCGAGCTCTTTGTCCGAGAGTTGCGAGCGCAACCGCGCAACCGCATCGGACTCTCTCAAAACGTCTTGTTGGTGATGGTATCCTTCTTCTTCGTCATCGTCGTCGTTGTCTGAATCAGAGAAGGCGGAAGGAGAAGGAGAAGATGATGGTGATGATGACGACGACGACGGAGATGGAGGCGAAGATGGAGACATCGACGCGCCCGTCGTCTTAAAACTCGTCGCGCGGCGGCGTTGGTGACTCCTTTTTGAAAAACTTGCATTTTTGTCTTCTTCTTCTTCGATGTTGTTGTTGTTCTTTCGATGAGGACGATGACTCGTCGACGGCGTCGCCCTCAGCGGCGAAACCTCGCTATGCATTCGTCCCTGTTCTTCTTCTTCTTCATTTTTGTCATCATCATCTTCTTCTTCTTTCCGTTCTCTCTCTTCGCGTTCCTTCTCTCGATTTCGAATCGCCCGAAGTTGCTCTAAACGCGCGTCGAAAACCTTCGCCATTCTTTTACTATAATAAAAGTTGTGTGTGTCTTTTAACCTCTCCACCTTTCAATTATTCTGGGTAGGATTAGAAGAGCATCACAAAAACTCTACGTGTGTGTTTTTGTTGTTTGTTGTTGTGTACGCCTCGTCGCGTGTTGTAAAAGAGATGATGAGCAGAAGTGAGGAGAACAACAAGACTACCACAATTTTTGCAGAAACACAGGTGAGCAAAAAGTGATGAAAGAGACAAAATTGAAAAATTTGTCGCGAAAGAAATTCAAAAAAAGGGGACGAACGTTCCTCACTTTGAAACACAAGAAAAAAAAATGGATTCCATCTCGAGAGGGGGGTTGCAAAAAACGCCTCGCGTTCTCGTCTCCTCTACGACCCATCACAAACGCCCTCGATCGGAAGACGAGGCGTTCAACGACGACGAGTTCGAGGACTTCGAGGACTTCGAAGAGATGAACGGTGGTTTCTCTTCGAGGAGGAGGAGGAGGAATAGTATAAATCCCCTTTTGCTCACGGAGAGACAAAAAGCCCCGTCCACGGCGTTTAATTCCTTGAAAATTTTACAAAACTCCTCGTCGTGCAAAAAGAGGGGGAAAAACCTTTTGAACTCGTCGAATTCGTGTCCGTCGTCTGCGTTTTTGCAACTCAGGTCCTCTTCGGTGATGAGGCAACAACAACAACATGTACGAATGCAAAGGTTTGAACCATCGGGGTCGACGAGAGCAACAGCGGCGATGACGACGACGGCAACGACGACGACGACGACCAGGAATATTGCCAAGCAAATGATGATGCAAGCGAATAACGAAACGCCGACGACTTCGAGCGCGATATCCAGCGATATCCAGGAAACGCCCGGGTTGGATCTTCGAAGACACTCGTTGAGTAACCCACCGACGACGGGACGGTTTAGGTAAAATTTTTTTTAATTTTTTGAAAATTTCGTGTTTTTTTTCGTCTCTTTTCTGTCTGCTTTTTTTAATACTCAGAGACATCTTTCTCTTCTTTTTAATAACAACACGCACACACACACATACACATCAAAAACAGGCGAAGAAGAAATAGTACTGGAGGCAATGGAGGAAACGCGTCTTCTGAACCGCAGACGGAAGACAAGTTACCTCCGTCCACGGAAGCCGCGATGCGAAGGCGACGAATACGAAGACAGCTCGAGGCGCATCCAGTGGGAGACTACAACTTAAGTCCCGGGGAACACGGAGGCTCGCAATACATTTTATCGCCAGGGCACGAATCAGAAGAAGAAGAAGAAGAAGTGAAGATTGTAAGCGAGGAGGGCAAGGACTTTTTAGCAGCGTTGAGGGAGGAAGAGGATGATGTCGACGCGAGAGCAAAGAAGACGACGACGACGACGACAACAACTCCTACTACTTCGACGGCGACGGTGGCATTAGCCGCTACTAAGAAACATAAGCGCATGGCCGTGTTGAATAACCAACCGTCGTTGGAAGTCGATAGCGATGGGAAATTTGTCAGCAACGTCGGGGGCAGCAAATCGAGAGTATTCTTTCCTATTTTCTCCAAAGGGCAAAAAACTGTGCACCTGGTTCGACACGGTCAAAGCACGTATAACGAAGCCATTTCCGGTCCGGGCAGTTGGGAAGAACCGAAGATTTTTGACGCGCGATTAACAGAATTAGGCGTGAAGCAAGCGAAAGAGTTGGGTAAATTCTTGTCCGAGATACCAAAAGATGCAGTTTGGATAACTTCGCCGTTAACTCGGGCCATGGAGACGTGCGTGTACGGTAGAGAAGCGATGTATGCGTTCGTATCCTCTTCTGAGGAAGAGAAAAATTCACCAGATGAAAACACCGCGCCGACGAATGATAACGATAGCAAAGCGAACAATAACATCAATAGCGACGATAACAACACTAGCAATAGGCGGTCGTTATCAGCCTCCTCGAGGAAGAAGGCAAGCACGAAGAAGAAAGTAGCAACAATGAAAGATGAAGAAGAAGAGAAAGAAAACGAAAAGCAACGACACGAAGCGTGGGGACGCTCCGTCATCGTCCGACCGGAAATCACCGAGAAACTCTCCTGCTCCGGCGACATCGGCCGCACCAAACTCGAGCTCATCGAAGATGTCCCCATACTCGCCCAATCCTTATCCAAACTCCCGGATAAAAGCTGGTGGTGGGACACGAACGAGAAACGAAACGACGCCGGTGAAAAAATGTTCAACTCGAACGAACCCGCGCGCGTCTTTCAACGCCGAGTGAGTAAGTTCAAGCAGTGGATTTTAAGCCATCCATCGACGACGTTCGTGGTGTTTGGTCACAGTACCTTCTTCAAGGAAATGGTCGGGAGGAGTTTGAAGAACTGCGAAGTCGCGTCCATACAGTTATAATAATAATACTAATTAGAAAGAGAGAGAGAGACAGGAGGGGATATTTTATTCATAGCAGCACTCACATCTGAAATAGACAGAGAAATACGAGCGAGAAAAGAATGAGAATTTCATCAAAAAACACACACACACACAAAGAATACTAATAATGTTTCGAACGGTTTCCTCCCAACTGGCGGGACCATTGCAAACGATACCGTCGTCTTCCCACTCGTTTCGTAAACGCGAGCATTATTGTTTTCATAATCAGAACAGAAGTAGGTATTTCTCCTCCGTCGTGACGTCGTCGTCAAAGTCGTCGGTTAAAGAAGAAGAACAAAAGGAAAAAGAGTATGACGGTGATTATCAACGACAGCAATTAAACCGCCGTCAAATGACGCTCTCTGCACTCTTATCGACCACCCTTGCTTTTGTCTCGACCACGGTGTCGACCGAGAGAGCGTTTGCGGCTGTCACAAAAAGCAGTCTAACTGACGAAGAAATATACGACTTGCAATCCGTCGCTGCGGATGCCTACAACCGACAAGACTTTACGAAAGCCAAAGAGGCTTTGACGAAACTGATTGAAAACGAACCAGAATCGGCATCCTGGTTGGAAGGCAGAGCGCAAGTGTTAGTGGACCAGAAACAGTTTAAAGAAGCGATTAGTGATTACTCGAGATGTTTAGAGATTATTCCGACGAAGGATTTAGGAGCAGAGGCGAGGTTGCGAGCGGGGAGAGCGCTTGCGGAGGAAGGAATATACCAATGGGAACCGGCGTTGGTGGATTATAACCGAGCGCTGGAGCTGGCGACTACGGCAGGATTCAGACCAGACCCGTACGTTTTGAACTCTCGAGGGAACGTGAGAGGTTCTTTGAATGATTGGAAAGGGGCGAAGGAGGATTACGAAGGAGCTTTTGCCGCGTTTCAATCCGCGAGCGGCTTCCGCAACGGGAGCTCGACAACGCAAAGATTGGACGGTGCCATCTACGCGCGATCGAACGCGGCTTTGGCGACCGCGGAATTAGGTGACGCAGATTCAGCAATCAAAGAACTCGAGGGTCTCGTTCGAAGAGCTCCGAATTCCACGGACGTTCGCGCTGCGCTCGCGGCGTTGTATTGGGAACAAGGCAAAAGAGAAAGCGCCGAGGATTTATGGAACGACGCGTGTGGTTTATACTTTGGGTGTGCGCAATATAAAGATTTGGATTTCGTGAGACGCATTCGTCGTTGGCCACCTTCCATGGTGAGTAGATTAGAGAATTTCTTGCAAGTACGTTAATATTACTTTGAATTCGGAAAAACTAAGTTCCCGTCGATGATGATTATAAAAGTGTCTTCTCCATCTTCGTCCTCCCGTACTTCCCGTGTTCTCTTTTACCGACCAAACAACACGCAAAGAAGTCGTTCAAACATTTTTCCGCCTTACCCTCGTGCACTCGTTCAAATCCGAACCGCGCGTAAAGTCTCTCGGCTGGATTCGCGTTCAGCACCTCTAAGGTCAGTTTCTTTTTATTCAACTTTCGAGCGAGTGCTTCCGCGTGCTCGAGTAATCGACCACCGACACCTTTCCCTCGCGCCTGGGAGGAAACGCAAAGCGTCGAGACGTACGCTTCTTCTGGTTTTGGTGTGTGTATAAAATCGTCCGAGCTCGTTCGCGGATACTCCGTCACGGATACTTTTACGCACCCGATAACGACGCCGCCGCCCAAATCGCTTTCACCGTTTTCGCCTAAAACTTCGACGGCAACTATAACAGTCTCTAAACTTTCCGGATGCAATCGATAAAATCTCGCAAACTCTTCCAGAGTCCCCAAGCAGTTCGAAAACGAGATGCAGTTACAGAAATCTTTGCTCGCGTAAAAAGTATTCAGCAATTCGTTGCAGCTTTGAAAATATGTTTCCGAGAGCGGTTGGTAGTAAATCATTTCTTCTGGCGTTGTTTGTGTGTCTTTACTCTAGATCGCTTCAAAAGGACTCCTACTCCTGGGCGATGAATTCGCGTACTCTTCCGGCGATATCAACTTCTTCATGCTCAGAGCGTGTATTTTATCCATCTCTCTCTCCAACGCTTTCGTCACCAGTCTTTGTTTCGTCAAACTATTTTTACCTTCGAATTTCGGACTCACGCAAAATTGTATCTCAAACGCGCTTCCGCACGATCCAGAGGTGTCTACGATGGATACGTGCGATGCTTCCAGGTGCGACTTTAAGAGTTCTTCTATTTTGGCTACCGATGACATTCTTTCTTTTCTTCGTCTTCTTCTTCTTACTATGTGTTTGTGGTTGTGCGTGTGTTTCTAATGAAGAATTCATAAGCTTGTGATTTACATTCCCCTACGACTGACGACAAAAGAGTCTTTTTTAGGTGTTGTGACATACTCGTATACGTCACAACGGACAGAGGAGCGATGTCCTCCCACGAAGAACATCCAGACGCGCACTTATACGAGTCCGACCGACAGCTCTTTCGCGACCGGATTAGAGAAAATACTACTACGAACAACAGTAACGACCTGTTGGCGACCCATCGGAGAGAGACACGGGCGTTATTATACGCCTCCGATGCGAGTTTATTTTCCCAAGGCGCAGATTTGTGGCTCTCGGACCGGCTGTTGTACCGAACGAAACGAGATTTTGATTATGAAAGTTTACGGAGAGAGGTCGAGAGATTGAGAACAGAGAGTGGTTTCGTGTTTCGTCGTGCGAGTACGACGAGGAGCGAGAGCAGACGACGTTGTAATAGTAGTAACAGCGGTGACGGTGAAGAAGTTGCTCACTTTTCTGAGTGCGCAATCTGTTTAGCGGAGTTCGCGAACGGCGAACGGTGCATAAAATTGAAGTGCAAACACGTGTATCACGAAACGTGCATAGTAAAAACGTTAGAGAGGGAGAAACGGGAGTGTCCTTTGTGTAGGAGCAAGGATTTGTGAGTGAGTGTAGCTATCGATTGTATCATAAGAGTTGTAACGCCGCGCGGCAAAGCTTAATAAAAAAATGCTATCTATCTATCTATTATTCTCAGCTTTAACTAACTCGTCATGGAGAATATTAATCAAACCAATCGGATTGTCGCTATGAACCCAGTGTCCAGCTCTTTCCAATACGTGATAGCTTACTTTCTCCTCCTGTTTCAGTATCTCGATGCGCTTCATCGCGTCTGGCTTCCAATCGGATGACTTTTCAGCCTTTACGATGTGGACGTGCACGTCATCGTGATCTTTCTCTTCCAGCGCGTGCCACAAAGCAGTTTGTTGAAAGCTTTCGTATAAGTCTCTCAATATTTTTCTGTCAAATTGCCACGTCAGGCTCGTTGTAGTCGTATCGTCGTTACCTTCTACATGCGCGCCGCCGGGTTTGGCGAGAACGAGATTGGAGCCGAGCCAATCGATAATACCGCTGGATATTTGTAACGGCGCTAACTGGGCTTTTAGATACTCCCTATTTGGAACAACTTCTGGTAACTTCTCCGTCGCTTTTAAAATAAATTCCGCCCCGAACATATCCTTCTCCACTTCATACGGTACCGAATCTAGCGTAAATACCAACCGTCGTTTTTTTGCGCTCGACGACGACAACGACGACAACGATTGACTATATTCTAACGCTATCTTTCCTCCTAGCGAATGCCCAATGACAACATCCGGAACTATTTCGTGATGTTTACTGTATCTTTCGATATCCTTCGCAGCATTTATAATCGTGTGTGGCGCGTGATCGTGAAATCTCGGCGAATTTCCGTGGCCTCTTATGTCAATCAAGTGAAAGCGAAACGCAGTTTTGGGTAGTGATTCTCTTAACTTTTCCGAGAGCATAGTGATCGGTCCCCGCCAGTTCTTTCCTTGGCCCATTAACCCGTGCAGAACGTACACGTTCCTTTTGTCCTCTTCGTCGTCGTTTATCACGCGCGTAGTTCGGATTATCTGAGAAGCGAGCACTTTGTTGGTGGTGGTGTTTACAGTTGAGTACGAAGTCGACGCTCCTCCCGCGTCAAAAGCGACGCTGCTTTTAACGGCAGCGGTGGTTTTTTCATGAACACTGTCTCCAAAAACGCACGGAGGAGAAAGTGCGGCAAAGAATCTCTTCTTCACCCCATGCTGCCGCCGCGCGAGCATGAGTGTCGTGAGTATTGTGCGTGTTTTTGCGTTTGTGGAGATTCGTTTTGTTTTGTTCAGTGTGTTGAAAAACTTGTACAATAAAAAAGATCTACAACAGTGTATGAGTACATGTAGCTGTCTTTTGTGTGTGTCTTTGACTCTTCTCCTTCTCTTCATCTTTCTCTTCTTCTTTTTTTGCAACTCATCTCCCAACGAGTCGCTCGAGCACGTGAACCGCCCCGTCTCTGAGTTTCTGCAACGGACTCTGCTGTCGTTCTTTTTCTTCGCCGCTGAAATCCCAACCTTCTTCGTCGAGCGCTTTTTGCACCGCTGCTGGATCATCTATACTCTTCGCCATCTGCAATCGAGTGACTCCCTTGATTGACGCATTTGGTGCTTTCTTCCTGAACAACGCGACCAAAACTTTGCGAGGGAGAAGTAGCGCATTTGCGTTCGCACCCGCACGAACCATGATTCTTTTGTGTTTGTATCGCACATCTTCAAAGTTCAATCCGGTGAAAAGCCCGTTGTGGAGAGCTTCGTCGAGCACGATCTTCTTCCATCTCCCGTAGCCATGCTTTTCGACACCATCTAAAAGTCTCTCGTCATGTTCCTCTGCGTTCCACGCCAAAAACTTCTCGTCTCTCTTTCTTTTTTGAGCTTCTTCTTCCTCTTCCTCCTCTTCCTTTTCCTCTTCCGATTCTTCTTGTTCTTCTTCTTGTTCATCTTCTACTTCTACTTCTTCTCCTTCTTCTTCTTTTTTTTCTTCTTCTTCTTCTTCTTCTTCTTCTTCTTCTTCGTCCTCCTCCTCCTCTTCTTCTTCTTCTTCCTCTGGAGGAGGAAATTCGTACGGATCGTCGTTCTGCAATTCTGTGTCGAACTGGATGTCCCGCGCGTTCACAGTTTTGCCGCCCTTTCTCCCGTCTATTTTGATTTTTATCTTTTTGAATATCTCCGGCTGTCTTTCAGCGTCGTTGTTCTTCGCCGTCGCGCCGAATGGTCGTTTCTTATTGTCCTTCGCAAAAATGTTCACATTTTTTGGAGTGACGATTCTGTTTGGCGTT
>Ga0115000_10005062_pt1 | contig 10644 bp, 10 predicted proteins | sample ArcticOcean_MG_C_6_FD_89690 | JGI IMG/M metagenome (GOLD analysis project Ga0115000, IMG submission 89690) | Marine microbial communities from western Arctic Ocean - ArcticOcean_MG_CB8_128 | ecosystem: Environmental > Aquatic > Marine > Oceanic | place: Arctic Ocean: Canada Basin | collected... | reverse complement strand
GAAGGGATCTGTGGCAAGTGATGATCCTTGGCGAACTTCTCTAATCCACGAAGGTGGTCGATGTTGTCTTGCGGACGTGTCACTGGCCAGTCAGATGCAAATAAAATCTTATCAGTCACGCCCCATTCGTAGAACAAACGCATGCCCTGCCAGAACGAATAAGGACGGTAGTACTGCGCTGAAACATCGGCCCAAACGTTCGGATGCTTCCGCACAACCGCCATACAGTCATTTTGCCACGGGTGACCCAAATGAGCCAGAACCATCGTCAGATTCGGGAACGCCATGGCGATCTTGTCCGATGTCAGAGGGTGAGCATAAGTTAGAGGAGCCTCAGCCATCGGTGATGTTCCCTGGTGGAAAACAATCGGGATGCCGTCTGCTTCAAGGCGAGCAAATAGTTCAAACGCCTCGGGGCCTGTTGGATCGAAATCCTGATAGTTCGGTCCAAGCTTGATTCCCTTGCAGCCAAGATCACCAACACAGCGGTCGTACTCGTCTTTCCAGTTAGGGTCGAGAGGATGAAGCGACATAAAGGGCACGATCTTGCCTGGGGCATGCTTTGCAGTTTCCGCAGCCACATCGTTGTGGTTCATTCCACCCCAATCGGAGATTTCAAGAACCTGCTCATCAGGTCGCCACGGACGCTGTGCGATTCCGAAAATGAACGCTTTGTCGACCGGTCCCATGTCTCGCAGATAATCGTCGATCGAGTTGGTCAGTTGAACGCTCTCGCCTGACCTCATTGTCGTTTCGATCTTCATCTGGTCCGGCGGCACAGTCTCACGATGGCTGGGTAGGTGAGTGTGAACGTCAACAATCATTTTGTAGTTCTCCGGCGAGCTGCTAGCAACGCCACACTAGCAAGTGGCGATGGTCGCAAATATTACGCCACAATCAGCACACAAAGCACTTCCAACAGCCCAGTATCGGCATCAACGTCACTCTGTACCCCTCCACATCATCCTCCTGAACTGGATTAAGGGTCTCGCCAGAGTTCAGGGTACGGAGCATCTCTTCTTATTGACGCTGCTGAGCTTTGCCACCCCACAAATCACTCAGGCATGTATACCCTGCTCCAGTGAACACACACACCGACACAGTCCAGCCTGAATTCCGCCAGTGGCGCAACCGCGTGCTATTCAGCTACGCCGGGTTCTACCTGTTCGTATACATGAGCAGATTCAACCACTGGCCAGCCGGACCCGTGATGCGAGAACAGCTCGACTTCACTCACATCGAGCTTGGAATAATCAACGCCTGCCTGCTTTGGGGCTTCGCATTAGGCGGAATGACCCACGGCAGAATCGCGGAGGCATATGGATACCGATTTTGGCTCGTAACCGGAACACTCGCATCGGTCGCACTTAACTGGGTCACCAGCTTCGGCACGAATCTTTGGACAATCGCTATTCCGTGGGGAATCAACGGATACGTGAACGCCACCGTTTGGGCACCTGGAATCGGAATGCTCGCCCAATGGTGGCACCGATCGCACCGTGGTCGAGTGATGGGACTCGTCGGAGTTTCAGCCGGATCTGCCATGCTCGTGATGTGGCTCGTAACCGGTTGGACAGTCGCCGAATTTGGTTGGCGAGCAGCGTTTAGATACCCGCCGCTATTGATGCTCCCCGCAGCAATCGCTCTATTCTTCCTCGTTCGCGACCGGCCATCGGATGTCGGACTCGACGATCTCGATCAATCCGGAACCATTCCAAGTTTAGAAGTCGTGCCAGAGCGCCCTTCTGCGCACACCGCATTCACCGCTTATAGGATTCTCTATACAAACTGGCGATTCGTAGCCACCTCGCACGTAAAAGGACTCGAAAACGTCGTTCGGTACGGCCTAACCACGTGGGCGCCGCTCTACTACTTCGAAGAAGCCGGGCTCTCCATTGAAACGACAGCCCTAGTAACGGTCGCGCTCCCGGTCGGATATCTAACTGCTCCGATGGTCTCAGGCTGGGTTTCAGATGTGCTTCTCGGTGGACGTCGTAGCCCGATGATCGCCGCATCCGCACTGATATCTGCCGCGGCCCTCGTCGGACTGGCAGTAATCCCAGCTGAAAACATTTACGCAGGCGCAGCGCTGCTCTTCATTGGAGCCTTCGCAATGAGTCTTTCGATGACATCGACTTTAGTGGTCGATATGGCAGGACCAAAATACGCAGCAACCGCCTCAGGCATTCTCGACGGACACGGCTACGTCTACGCCGGAGCACAAGCCATCATCTTCGCCTTAGTCCTCGACACTGCTGGCGCACCTTGGCATCTAGTCTTCCTCGGAATGGCAGCAGCCCGTATCCTCTCAGCCCTAATCGCCTGGCGAGTAAAGCTTTAGTGGGAGCTGGAGTCTGATCTCCACTCCCGAACTAATCTCGCAGCACCTTAAACCCTATCTCCGCTCCTAGGCTCCTCTTTTTCGAAAGCTTGATCATCAGCAAGCACAGAGGCTCCAACAAGCGAGAAATCTCCAGCTTGCCAGCATCGATGACGTCGAAGTCTAATTCGCTGACCAGTCCAGAGACTACCGATTTAGCGTTCTTGTCGTCACCGCAAATCGGAATAGAAATCTCTCGATCGTCGAGCTTCTTACCATCAAGTAGTCGAGCATCAACGATGTTCAGCGCCTTCACCACGTGAGCACCAGTTGCCCATCGAGCGACCTGCTCTCCGCCTGAATCGTCGTGACCAATCCCAAGGTTCAAGCCGCCAACAAACGGATTCGTGGCGTCAATAATCACTCGGCCCGAAAGATCACCTAACGCAGCAATCGAAGCCTCAGCAGCACTCCACGGAACCGCCAGAACAATCACATGTGCGTCAGTCACCGATTCAGCCAATCCTCCTGCCGAAACCCCGTTCCCGAGCGATGCAACCAACTCAACAACACGCTCCGAATCCGGAGAACGCGAACCGATCACAACCGAATGACCTAAACCTGACCACGCCCTAGCCAGCCCAGTCCCAACACTCCCGCTTCCAACAACAGCGATTAGCATTAGTTTTCGATCTCAAGGTGCGACTGCGGAACCCAGCCAAGCAACGTCTTCGCCTTGGTCAAGTTGTGCTCCTTCTCGTTCTCATCACCAGCGATGAACACAGCATCGAACCTACCATGTCCGATCTGAACGTTATCTAATGCAGCCAAGTACGCACGAGCAAGGTCAGCTTCATCAGTAAGAAACAACGGATTCGATCCGTCAGGTCGATCGGTAACCGGCCGTGCGCGCTCTTCCAAATATGCTTGACGACCCCGCGGTCCTGTTATTCGCAACGCAGTAACGTTCATGTCGAACCACGACGCAAAGTACGAACAAATTCGCTCACCAAACCCCTTGCTCAGACCGTAAGCACTCGGCGTATCAAGAGGAAGTTCATCTTCGTTCTTATAGTAATCACGATTACGATAATGAACGCTCATCGAACTCGTATAAACGCCCCGTTTCAATCCGGCGCCCTGCGCTAACCACAGGAAAGTATGAAGTCCGAGACAGTTGACCTCGTAGTTATCTCTAATCACCTTCAAATCTTGGTCTGTAACCGATCCACCCTGCGGACTCAGCATTACTAGCCAGATAAACGCATCAACGCCCTCGACTGCCTTTTGAATCGCCAAGGGATCTGTAACCGAACCCTTCACGAATTCGACGCCTTCGTGCTTCGGCTCTGCAAGATCAAGAACGCGAACTTCGTGTTTTTCCTTAAGATACGGAGTGATGAACGAGCCGACCATTCCAGATCCACCAGCAAGCAATATTTTCAAATTATTTTCTTTCGTTGCTCCGGGCGTGCATACGCACTTGGTCGCGCGTCGCAATCTCCCACCCTCTAACTCCCTCCCAGTCTGAGAGGAAGAACCTATTTACCTAATCTAAATCGTCGGCTACGTCACTTGGGTTCCCATCGAGAACCGCATGCATTCCCGACGACACATCGTCGAGTTTGGTAATCACGTCAGCGGGTAGCTTCAGTTCCAACGCACCTGCAACATCCTTCATCTGGTCGACCGTATCAGCTCCCGAAATCGCAACCGTAATTTCCGGATGCGACATTACCCAAGCCATCGCCACTTGAGGCATCGAAACCCCAAGATCGGCAGCAACATCGCTAACAACAGAAATCACCTTTCCTGCACGACCCTGCATGTACGTATTGATCGTTCCCTTACGCTCCGAGCCCCAAAGCGTGCTGTCGTCAGGGACTTCGCCAGCCTTGTATGTGCCGCTAAGAAGACCGACGCCTAGTGGACTGTATGCCATGATTCCGACACCGGTTTCGCGAACCATCGGAAACAGCTCGTCCTCCTGAGTTCGATTCATCAGTGAGTAAGGATTCTGCACAGCAATCAGCGGCTGAGCATTGATTCGCTTCTGCACATCGAGCGCCTGCATAACCTGCCACGCCTGAAAATTGCTAACTCCGACATACCTAATTTTGCCTTGCTGAATCAGCGTTTCCATTGTTCGGAACTGCTCTTCGAACAAGCTCATATCGTCAACTCCGTGGAATAGGTACACATCGATGTGATCGGTATCGAGTCGCCCAAGCGAACGCTCAACCTCACGCATTATGTGAAATCGAGACGGACCCTGATCGTTGGGACCGGATCCGATCGGACTAAACACCTTTGACGTAATCACAACGTCGTCACGTCGGCCCTTCAGCGCTTTACCCAGAACCTGCTCCGAGCTACCTATATTGCGTCGATCGTCCATGAATCCATAAACGTTCGCACAGTCGATCAAATTGATCCCGGAATCCAAAGCCGTGAGAATTACCTTTTCAGCTTCGTTCCGATCAAACTGACCGCGAAAGCCCAGTCCCAGAGCCATAGATGTGACTTTCACACCTGCCGTACCGAAGTTCACGTATTCAATACTCAATTGGAATTCTCTTAACGTCTTGTTTCAAATAAACTCGCGAGTGGCGCTTTTTTAGCGCAACGACTGAGCACAGATTCTACCCGTAATCTCAAGATTTCCTCCGATCTGCAATGTCGGTTATTAAATTTGTTGTTCAATCCCGAGAGACGCCCAACTAAATGACTAACGCAATCGATCCTGTAATCGTCGCTAAAGACTTACGCAAAAAGTACGGGGACATCGCAGCCGTAAACGGTATTTCATTTGAAGTCCGTCGCGGTGAAGTATTCGGCATGCTCGGTCCCAACGGAGCAGGAAAAACGACCACTGTCGAGATTCTTGAAGGCATGCGAGATGCTGACTCTGGCGAGGCAATAATTAACGGGATCAACGTCAAAGACGATCCCACCGCCGTAAAAGCGATGATCGGAGTTCAGCTCCAACAAAATGCCTTCTTCGACAATCTCAAACTCTCTGAAATCGTCGACCTCTACGCCAAACTCTACCTCGCAAAAGTCGACCCGGTCGAAGTTCTTTCGAGAGTCGGACTCGACAATCGTAAAAACGCCAAATATGCAGAGCTATCCGGGGGGCAAAAACAACGACTCTCGGTCGCAGTCGCCCTGGTGAACGACCCAGTCGTGCTGTTTCTCGACGAACCAACTACTGGACTCGACCCGCAAGCCCGACGACAACTTTGGGAGCTTGTACGAAAGATTCAAGCAGGTGGATCAACCATCGTCCTAACCACCCACTACATGGAAGAAGCCGAAGAGCTTTGTGATCGAATCGCTGTGGTCGAAAACGGCGAAATCATCGCACTCGACACTCCCGACGCTCTAATCGACCAACTCCTATCGACAGGTTTCAAGCCCGAAAAGCGAGTGCGCGAAGCCACTCTCGACGATGTGTTCTTGAATCTAACCGGCCGCGACCTTCGAGACTAATTCATATGAAAATCTATCTAGCACTCACGGTCGCCTCCCTAAAAATGTACTTCAGGAACAAGCAGGCTTTGTTCTGGGCGCTGTTCTTCCCGTTATTGATCATGATCATCTTCGGAATGATGAACTTCGAAAAATACGCCTCGCCAAACGTCGGTATTTACGATGCAGCCAATAACGACGCCTCCAAGGCACTAATTCTGGCACTCGGTGGGACCAGTGATGAAGAGCTTCTCAGTGTCACGACTGGGACCCTCGACGAACTGCACCACGAACTCGAATTCGGTAGTAGTCGCGCCGTAATAGAAATCCCTTCCAACTACGTAATCCCGGGTGAATTCGCCGAAATCAAAGTCACCTACGATGAACGATTCCAACAAGAACGAGCCGTAGTCTCGACTATTCTCGAACAAGTAACAGACGCCGCATTCAAAGAAGCTGCTCAAGTACCTGACGAATACAGGGTCGAAAACTCGATAGGTGTATCGGAGACATTCATCACCGGGCAGGGACAAGGCTTCCAAGCCTGGTTAGTTCCTGGAGTTGCTGCCATGGCAATCATGCAAACAGGGCTATTCACTGTCGTCTTCACCCTCGTTCGGTTCAAATCTCAGGGCGTACTACGCCGACTCAAAGCCACACCAATCGGGGCTGCTCACTTCCTCGCAGGGCAACTCACGACAAAGGCTATCGTCGTCGTCGTGCAAACCTACGTACTTGTCATAGTGGGAGCCATAGTGCTGGGAGTAAGCGTGGGCGGTGGAAGAATCGGTGTGTGGCTCGACCTAACGATCCTTGCACTTCTCGGCGGAGCACTATTCATAGCGATCGGTCTCGCAGTTTCAGGCTGGGCTAAGAACGAAGAAACCGCAGCACCAATAGCGAACATAATCACAATGCCTATGTTGTTTCTCTCGGGAGTTTTCTTCCCGTTATCTGTAATGCCTGATTGGCTGACACGGTGGTCGCAGTACCTGCCATTGACCTACTTGGCTGACGGCATGCGAGCAATCACCGTGGAAGGCGCTTCGATAATCACGCTCGGAGACGAACTTATCGGACTCGGAGTGTGGATCGTTATCAGCTTCATAGTTGCGACTAGGCTGTTCAAATGGGAATGAAGATCACGAAAACCAGGTCATCGGATCGCCTGAGCAATTCTTATCTGAACTTCAATCAGATAATGCTCAAGGCACAGCGACTCCAAATGACTCGGTCATTACGCTATGCTTCTGACCTACCCAGCACAGGTGCTCGAAAGCGCGAGAAAGCGAGCCCCTCAAGCTGGTGCACGGTTCCAGAATGAAAAGCTCGCTCCCTTATAACAAATACGCCTTTTTTCGGGCATCGGTTTTCATAATATTCGCCAAATTCCAATGACCAGTTCAGGCAAGCAAGAAATCAATTCAAATACTGAATCGAGCGAACAGGGAAGTCCATCCCTGTCGGTAGGCGAACTGTCCAAACGCACTGGCGTAACAACGGCAACGATCAACTACTACGTTCGCATCGGTGTCCTACCGCCGCCGCGCAAAACCAGCCGCACTCGCGCACTATACCCAGTGCACTTCGAATCCCTAATCGGCAAGATCAAAGAACTCCAGGCTGCCGGTCTCAACCTCAAGGGAATCAAGCAGGTAGTTAATGTCGATCCGTCGTCACCGCTTGCAGCCGCAATGACAGTTGATCGAACCAACTCGTCGGGCGCGCAATCTGCACCGACCGGTCCAATCTCAATCGCTGACTTCCTAACCCAAAGCGGTCTAGACGACGATCTCTACGACAAGCTTATTACTACGGGACTGATACGTCGTCCGAGAACCGGACCCGACGGAGCGCCTGCTCATGACCGACGTGATCTGTCAGCAGCGCGAGCGTTATCGAGGCTCACATCTTCAGGGATCGAATACTCGCTGCTCGAACGCCACACGGAGTACACCCCGCTCTCCAAAGCAGAGGCGTTATTCCTCGCAGAGCACCTGAGTTCAGCTACGCGGCGGACATCGACTACCCAACCGGCGAATTTAGTCGCCGCGTTCGATTCGATAAGGCGCTACCTACGTAGCCTCCAACTCGATGAAGCCTACCCTGACTGGCGAAACCCCGCACCATAGTCGCGACCGCTTGCCCTGTCATTGCGATGAGTGAAGCATGAACGACGTGCCAATCAGCAGACTCATCCAACGCAACTCTCAACCCAGCCAAGCACGATAGACGCACTTCGCCATGCCAGTGCACTCTACAAGGTTGAACGCTACTTCCGCTGCGCCTTCACGTAGTCGATAACCGAGCCAAGTCCATCAGGTGGAGCGCCGAGAGTAACTGCTTCTGCAACGTCAGCGTCTGACTTCTCATCCTCGCCAATCGCGGCATGAGCAACTGCACGATTTCCGTACATGTCAGCAACTCCAGGCTTAAGTTCGATCGCCTTCGTGAAGTTGTTTATCGCCTGCTCAAAATCTGCCATTGAAAGATATGCAACACCCAGATTGAACTGGATTTCATGATTGTCTGGATCCATCCATGCAGCTTCTTCGAAATCGGCGGCGGCCTTATCAGGAATTCCTAGTTGAGCGTTTTTTAGACCACGATTGAAAAACTCAGAAGCCGTTTTGGGCGGAAAATCAATATCAGCCATGTTCATCTCATTCGGCTTATCACCCGGCGTCGTCAATATCGAAATCTCCTAATCGAAATTATCTCGCTAATCACTCAACTGTCTGCTCTAGCACCAATGCTAACCGACAAAGCGTCCAAGATCGTGTTAGAAATACCGCACTAAAAACGAGACAGCCAACAACTCGATTGCCCAAGCACATTAAGACTCTGAGGCATGACATAGGTTCTCTCTCCCAGAGTGGGAGGGAGTTAGAGGGTAGGAGAATGCGACGCGGAGCCAAGTCATCCGCTGACGAGCGCGACTAACGAGACTGCGACGCGCGACCAAGTCGTTCGACGACGCCCAGAGCAACTAACGAAAGACGAAATCTTGAAAATCACGATAATCGGTCAATCTGCATTCGGAAAATCCGTCCTTGAATCACTCGTCGAACAAGGCCATGACGAAATCGTCGGCGTATTCGCACCACCAACCAAGGATGGTCGATCGTCCGACCCAATTTCGACGGCCGCAACCGATCTCGACATCCCGCTATTTGAATACCCGCGACTCCGCGACCAGCCCGCTGTCGATAAGTTCAAAGCGCTCGACCCTGAACTCTGCGTCATGGCGTTCGTAACCGATATCGTCCCAATGGAAATGATCAACTACCCCTCCCTAGGCACAATCCAATACCACCCATCGCTGCTACCCCTCCATCGCGGGCCAAGTTCGATCAACTGGCCAATTATCAACGGCGAAACCGAAACCGGACTCACCATCTTCTGGCCTGACGAAGGACTCGACACCGGTCCAGTCTTGATGCAAAAACAAGTTGAAATCGGCCCTGAGGCGACACTCGGCAGCGTCTACTTCAACAAACTCTTCCCTCTCGGCGTCCAAGCCATGGTCGAATCAGTCGATCTGGTTCGCAATGGAGAAGCCCGAAAAATCGTCCAAGACGAATCAAAGGCCACCTACGAGAGTTGGTGCAAACCCAGCGACGTCGTCGTAGATTGGTCGGCAGGCGTGGACGCCGTGTTCAACATGATCCGAGGTGCCGACCCTCAACCGGGTGCGAACACCACACACAACGATGCGAAGCTGTCTCTCTACGACGCCGCTCGATCCTCTTATGGTTCTGCAGGGCACATAGCAGGGTCAGTGATTGAAGTAGGTGTCGAAAAAATCATAATCGCCTCAACCGATGGCTCTATCGCAGTAGGCCGTGTAAAAGCAGCCGGTGGCAAGAAAATCGGTGCCGCCGAATGGGCAGAATCAGTCAATCTTAAGATCGGAGATTTTTTCGGTCACTAACCGTCTCAGAGGAATCCCAAAATAAGTTCGTTCACTTCGTCTGGCCTGTCCAGCAGTGGCACATGAGCAGCGTTTTCGATCACGTGCAAACTAGAATTTGGCACCAATTACGCCAATCAATACCCATGTCCTATCGGAAACAACGGATCATGCTCGCCCCATCTCGCTAGAACCGGCACACATATCGACCGAAGTTCGTCATCAGAAAATATTGATTTTTGACCATCAAAATCCGTAATCACTGAAACGCTCGAACGCGTCGCCGCGGCATGCCCATCTGCCAACGTCACATCGTAGGCGTATCGCTTATATACGTCGTTATCTGGGAACTCTGGACAACTACTTCCATGGTCATGAAGTAGTTGTCCAGCCCCCATCGATTCGGACGGATCACCAATCGACCAAACACTGGCAAATTAGCGAGCTTGTACAAAAGCGGAAACTCTTTGCCCATCCCCGCCGAATCGATAACTACCAGCTTCCGAACCCGTTCCGGATTTTCGATAGCCACACCGATTGCCATCTGCGCACCAAGCGACAACCCAACAACATCCGCAGTGACGACTCCCACCGCGTCCATAAACCCGTTCATCTACAGAAACGAATTTCCAACGAAAGGGGCTTCGTACGCAATTTGGTCTTACAATCCAAAAACAAGATGATCGGGAGCGATCACTCGATGAGTTTTCGATCTGCCTCAACCAAATTGCACAACCCGCACCACCTCCGTGCATTAACAGCACAGGCGGACCTTCTCCATATTCGAGGTAGTGGATACGATTACCGTCCACCTCAACAAACCGACCTAGATACTCGAGACCAGCCCGTGTAAGCAATGCAGACATACTGGTTACGATCTGCTGTTCGTCGGAATCAAGCGCCGGCTCTGCACCAATATTGACTTCAGGCGTGATAATTT
>Ga0115000_10005056_pt1 | contig 10651 bp, 5 predicted proteins | sample ArcticOcean_MG_C_6_FD_89690 | JGI IMG/M metagenome (GOLD analysis project Ga0115000, IMG submission 89690) | Marine microbial communities from western Arctic Ocean - ArcticOcean_MG_CB8_128 | ecosystem: Environmental > Aquatic > Marine > Oceanic | place: Arctic Ocean: Canada Basin | collected... | reverse complement strand
GTCGTAGCGGCGGCTTCGCTTCTTCGGGCGGCGACGCTTCTTCTTCTAATTCTTCTAATTCTTCTCCGAACGCGTTAGTCTCGTCCGGGCACGAGTCTATGCACAGGAAAGTTATCGCGATTCCGTTAGATCGTCGACCGATTATGCCGGGGATAATTATGCCGGTGAGGACGTTTGATATGACTTTGGTGGCGGAATTGGAGGACATGAAGAAGAGAGGGCAGGCGTACGTAGGCGCGTTTTTGAAAAAGGAACGCGAGAAGGAAAGCCAAAAGGAGGACAACAGTAATACTAGCAAAAACAGTAACAATAACAACAAGGATAATAATAACGGGGCAATCGCGGGTGCGATGAAAGAAGACGTTTCGGGACTGAGCGTGGGTGATTTAGAGTACGACCCGGCGTCGGAATTACACGACATTGGGACGTTCGCGCAAGTGCACAACATCGTCCGGTCTCAAGATACCGATCCGGATTCAAAAGACGGGAACGGCGCGACGTTGTTGCTCTTAGGCCATCGACGGATTAAGAAAGTCTCCACGGATAGGAAAAGCCCGGTGACTATTGTTAAATGTGAACACTTGAAAGATGAAAAACACGATCCAGAATGCGACGTTTTGAAAGCCACGGCGAACGAGGTTGTCGCGACGATTAAAGATTTATTGAGGACGAACCCGTTGCACAAGGAAACTTTGCAATATTTCGCGCAGAATTTTAACGATTTCCAAGACCCGGCGCGGTTGGCCGATTTAGCCGCGAGCATGACTTCCGCGGACGACGACAAGTTGCAGGAGATTTTAGAGACGATGTCGGTTCCGGAGCGTTTAGACGCGAGCTTGGTGCTGCTCAAGAAAGAAGTCGAAATCGGTAAAATCCAAGCAGATATCGGGAAGAAGGTTGAGGAGAAAATATCCGCCGATCAAAGGAAGTACTTCTTGAATGAACAGTTGAAATCGATTAAGAAAGAACTCGGATTGGAAAAAGACGATAAATCAGCTATGATTGAAAAGTTTACGAAAAAGTTCGCTCCGAAGCGCGAGTTTGCGCCGGGGGAAGCGGTCAAAGTCGTCGACGAAGAAATTCAAAAATTGTCCGGATTAGAACCATCGAGCTCGGAGTTTAACGTCACCCGAAACTATTTGGAATGGCTCACGTCTCTCCCGTGGGGCGTCGTCGGCGAAGAAAAGTTGGACATCGCGCACGCCAGAGACATTCTCGATGGCGACCATTACGGCTTGAAGGATGTCAAAGAACGCATACTCGAGTTCATTGCGGTCGGGAAGTTGCGAGGCACGACGCAAGGTAAAATTATCACATTGGTAGGGCCACCCGGTGTCGGGAAAACGTCCATCGGCCAGTCTATAGCGAAGGCGCTGGATCGGAAATTCTTCCGATTCTCTGTCGGCGGCATGTCCGACGTCGCCGAAATTAAAGGCCATCGTCGAACTTACGTCGGTGCCATGCCCGGAAAACTCGTTCAGTGTTTAAAATCCACGGGCGTGTCGAACCCGGTGGTCTTAATCGATGAAGTCGATAAAATCGGTCGTGGCTTCTCTGGCGATCCGAGTTCGGCGTTGTTAGAATTGTTGGATCCAGAACAGAACGGGACGTTTTTAGACCACTATTTGGACGTCCCCGTCGACTTGTCCAAAGTTCTATTCTTGTGCACCGCGAACATCTTGGATACCATCCCGGGTCCGCTTCTCGACCGGATGGAAGTCATTCGCTTGTCAGGTTACATCGCGGACGAGAAGAAAGAAATCGCTAGAAAGTACCTCGAGAAAGAGGCCAAGAATAAAACCGGAGTCAAAGACGAACAAGCGACTGTGACGGATCAAGCGTTGTCCACGTTAATCGAAGAGTACTGCAGAGAAGCCGGAGTGCGAAATTTGCAAAAACATCTCGAGAAAATTTACCGCAAGGTGGCGTATAAAATCGCCGTGGACGACGAAGCAACGACGACTGAAAATAAAGAATCGAAGAATGCTTACGAGATCAACGAAACCGATTTAGTCGATTACGTTGGTCAAGCACCTTTCCAAAGCGAGCGGTTTTACGAGCACACACCGCCTGGTGTGGTCACCGGCCTCGCGTGGACCGCCATGGGCGGGTCTACCTTGTACGTCGAGTGCGCGAAAATCGAATCGAGTCCAGGTAAAGGCAATTTGAAGGTCACGGGATCCTTAGGTGACGTCATGCGAGAGTCCTCGCAAATCGCTTTTACGTTTGCGAGAACGCTTTTTGAGAAAAAGGAACAAGAAAACACCTTCTTCGCGGACGCGAGCGTACATTTACACGTCCCTCACGGAGGCACGCCAAAAGACGGGCCGTCCGCGGGATGCACGATGATCACCGCCATGCTTTCGCTCGCGCTTGAGAAACCAATCAAACCAAACTTGGCGATGACTGGTGAAGTAACTTTAACCGGTCGAGTCTTACCGATCGGCGGCTTGAAAGAGAAAACTATGGCTGCGAGACGGTCGGGCATTAAAGAGCTCGTGTTTCCGAAAGGAAACCAAAAAGATTACGAGGAGCTCGCGGAGGAAATCAAAGAAGGATTGACGGTGCACTTTGTGGAATCGTACGAAGAGATTTACGACGTGGCGTTTGAGAAGAAGTAATACACACATAATATATAACTATGTAACAAAGATATCAGTACGACAACAAGATTAGCGACAATCACAACTTTCGAAATACACGCACACTCATTCCCTCCTTCATTTCTACAAACGCCAATCGATCGTTTCGCGGCCTACTTCGCGCAAGAACTCATTCGTTTGCGAAAAGTGGCGGCACCCGAAGAAACCTCTCGACGCGCTAAGAGGAGACGGATGTGCGCATTTCAAAATGAAATGGTTGTGTCCCTCTGCTATCAAACGTTCTTTGGACGTCGCGTTCTTACCCCAAAGTAAAAACACGACGTTTTCAGTATTCTGCGAAAGTTGTTCGATGGCGCGATCGGTGAAAGTCTCCCATCCTTTTCCCGAATGCGAGTTTGCTTCGTGCGCGCGCACGGTCAAGGATGTGTTCAACAACAGAACGCCTTGTTCGGCCCATTTGGTTAAATCGCCATGAGCTGGTATCGTAAACTCCACTTCCTCGTCGCCTCTCTCGCGCACTTCACGCATGTCCTCTTCTAATTCTTTGAAAATGTTCTTCAACGAAGGCGGAATTTTCGTCATCTCGCGAGGCACGGAAAACGCTAATCCCATAGCTTGGTCATCGTTGTGATATGGGTCTTGACCGACGATGACGACTTTAACTTTATCCACTGGCGTTTTTTCAAACGCGTTGAATATCAAATCTTTCGGTGGGAATACTTTTTTATTGTTCTGAAACTCATTGTCGAGGAATTCGTTTAAACCGTACTCCAAGTACGGCTGATGAAACTCGTCGGCGAGCAGCGCGCGCCAAGACGGCTCTAACGCGGTTTCGTGCAAGACTTTTTTCGTCGAATCACTCACTCTTTGATCATCATTCGATGAAGATTTTGCTTTCGTCGTCATCGTCGTCGTCGAGTCAAAAACGACAAATTTTTCCTCCGACGCGTTCGTGTTATTATTTTCAGCGGCTTTTTTTGTCGCTCGATGCCTGGCGATGATCTCGTCTAAATCTTTCTTCGAAATCACCCACGTGGTGCTTTCGTTCGCGATCCGTTGACTCTTGACTTTCAGCGTTTGACACTTGTGATGTTCCTCGCTCGGTCGATACTTTTCGAAATCCAATCCTCGCTGCATTGCGTGTTTCGCCGGAACGACGTGCTGCCACCAAAACTCCGACAACGCTTCGTACATTTGCGCCCAATATTCGCGGTCTCTTTTGACGCGATATATCGCGCAGCCGTTATTCACGGTGTACGCGAAAACATCCACCCACGGGCGATCAAAAACCGCCATCAGACCTTGCACCTGCGGGACGTAATACCAAGGTACTTTCGGGTACGGCTTCGCCTCTAGAGGTTTCCCGCGATTGAACGGACATTTCACCTCCAGTATCCCACGCTCGTTGTTGTTCAAACTATCGCTCGCGTCCCCATTATTCGCGACTTCGGATTTATATTCCGCCGCATCGGTCGTCGCAGCGACGACTAACCCATCCGGTGAAGCACCCATCCACAACTCCGCCTCGTCCGGACTCAACGCTCGAAAAAGTAAATGGCTCACGCTCGCGTTGGTCAACGCCGCGTACGCCTCGCACGCTTCGTCTTCCGTTTTCGTCCCCCACTCGGTGGCTTCGTTTCCTGTAAACGGAATGCCAATCCCTAATTTTTCCTCCCAAAGCGCGTTTCTCCCGTCCCGCCAAAACCCAACCGCGTTGGAAAACGCGGAAGCGGTTAATCGAGTCGCCCGCAACGCCTTCCATTCGTCCGTGCCTTGTTTTTGCGATTCATCTTCTTCCTCGCTTCCGAAATCTTGCACTTTTACGGGAGTCGATACCGTCGCGTTTACATTCGCGCTCGCGTTGTCTCTCTCTTTCTTCGCTCCTTCTTCTTTCTTTTGCTCGACTACCTTTTCCAACTCTTTCCTCCTGCGGGCGTCTTCTTTGAGCGCGTGTTCCCACTGCGGCGTGTCCACGATGAACGATTTTCCAATCGCTCGTTCCTTCGGTAATATCTGTCTGCTATTACTCGTACTCGTACCGCTCGAAGAAGGAGACGGACGAGCGAGCGGAGAACTTTGAGCGAGAGGAGAAAACGAAGACCCCTTTTCCGCATGAACAGAAGAAGAAGAAACGACAGATGATGCTGCTGATTCAACCGCCGCCGAAGCCTCATTGTCGTTCGCTCGAATCTTCTTTGTCTTCTTCATCTTCTCGCAGACTAGTCTCTCCACCAAAATCCCAGCCTCTTTGACCACCATTTCTCTCTCTTTTCTCGTCAACGTTTCGTACCGCTCGAATCCTTCTAAAACTGCTCTATCTTTTTCCTTTTCCTCCACATCTACTACTATCTTCGGAAAGTACGCTCTCGCGAACGTGGAAAACGGCATCTGTTTACCCTCGACGTTGGAGAATTGATTTCTGGATTCGATTCGGAGCGACAGTTTGATGCGTTCGAGCAAGGACGTGAACTTCTCGTCATCATCCTCGTTATTCGTGGTAGTATTGCTCCCGTATCTCGCCACGGCTGAGAAAGGTTTCAAACTCGCACTTTTCCTCCCCCCGAGTGATGATTGCGGCAGAATTAAAGGCCTTGGGGATATCGAGAGAGACGAGAACATCATCAACAATCGCTTCATTTAAAGTGCGGGCATTTCAAAGTAATCGAGAACACTTAATAACACACTCGTAATAGTATATTATTTAAATGAAAGAAGAGTCTTCGTTATCCGAAATACTTCTCAAACGCTTGGACGAAACGACCGTGAGCGATTTGAGGAAGCTAAACGCGGTGTTGTTCCCGGTGAAGTACGCGGTAAGTCGTCGTGCATTCCATTCTCAATCTCTCTTTACACAACCCGTTAAAATGTTGCAACTGTTTTTATTGATGTTGTTCTCTTATTCTCATCACTCACAGGAATCGTTTTACCGGGACTCCGCGGCGGCTGGGACGTGCACGTCATTAGCGTACGCGAGAGGAGGAGGAGGAGATGATGACGATGAAAATGCATTTAACGAGCTCGCCGGCGCCATCGCCGTTCGATTGGAAAAACATCCAAAATTGCCAAACAAGGCTCGAATGTACATAATGACGCTGGGAGTGTACGCGCCTCACCGCGCTCGAGGCGTCGGGTCGAGGTTATTAATGAACAGTTTAAACGAAGCGAGCGAAGATGAGAACATAGTCGACGCGTATTTACACGTCCAAACGAACAACGAAGAGGCGATTAAGTTTTATTGCGACCCGAGCGGGAAATTCGCGTTCGAGAAAGGCGAGGTGATTGAGAAGTATTATAAGAGGATCGAACCGGATAGCGCGGTAGTTTTACGGTTGGAGATGAAGAAGTGGAAGAGAAAAGAGGTGGAGAAAGCGAGGTACATGGAGTACCACGCGTGAGTTTGTGTAGATCATATTCGCGCGTAGTATCGTTCTTTTGTATAACAGTAATATCGTTCGTAAAAAAGCGTCTCGGCGGTTGATACCAATTTTAAGAGACACACGCTCGCGACGTTCGCGGTGTATAAAAAACAAAGCGGTCACAAGAAGAAAGTATATATATTTGTATTTGTAATAGAAAGTTTTGAAGAGTGCGCTACAATCTTCTTCTTCTCTCTTACTCGTCTCTACGTTCAAAGTAAACTCTTACAACGAAAGACTTCTTCTACCCGCTACAGAATCTAAACACAACTATTTACATGTATATAAACGTGGTCGAGAGCGCTCTCTCTCTCTCTCTCTCTCTTTTCTTTTAGTTGTTCTTGACAAAACCAATGTCTTTGGCGTACTCGCGGAAGCACTGACGGCAGATCATGATGTTGTATTTGCGGATGATCGCGTGTTGGTTGGAGCACACGCGGCTGTTTAATAAAGTTTACAAGAAAACCACAGTGAGAGTAAAAATGTCAGTCTCGTCCACCAAAGGAAGAAGAGGAGGAAGAAAAAAAGAGGAAAAATCGATTAAAGCGCGCGCAGAGTGCGAAAAGAGGGACCCTTCGTTGTACACCGCCAATCGATCGTCTCTGTGATTGCGAAATCGAATGGAACCTATATCGACGCGCATTTTCTCGCTTCGTACTCCGCTCGCACAAATTCGCCGCGCTCGGTTCATCGTCTCGTCGCCACCCTCGCTCGTCATCATGGGGTCTCGGCAGCCGCAAAGACGAAGAGGAAGAAAAAAAAGGCACAAAACAAAGAGAAAAAATCTCTCTCATCATTCGGAAACAGAACAGCACACACGTACCAAGCTCGACCGCCTTTGGCGTTATCTTTCGGGTGAGACCCCCAAACGTTTGCAAAGCCCATTTTTATGTGTAGATGTGCGTTTGGATGTTCGGTTAAGTGATGGAAATGTGCGCGCAAATTTCCTTTTTGGTGTTTCCTCTCTTTTGAGAGAGCAGAGTTTAGGGCCAGTCCTGTGAAAAATTCCTTCGCGTAAAAGGAGAACGAACCGCACAAAAATTCAAAAGCGCTTGGAGAGTAGTACTCTTTTGTTGCGGCGTAATAAAAGCGATTTAGAGAGATTTAGAGAGAAACGAGGGAGGCGCATTTGTTGTTGTTCTCTGGAAAAAGGCGCCGAGGAGGAGAATACTACTACGCGCTTACGCGCTTCTCCTTTTTGTATCTAATAAACACACACGCAGAGGTAGAGAATTTTCCATTTTATCCAAACAACAAAAAGCGATTGATACGACATGTCCTCCTCCTCTCCGCAGCAGCGGCAGCAACACCACCACCATCGCCAACAACAACAGCGCGTCTCTTCTTCTTCGACGACGACGACGGCGAGGAAAGAAGAAGAAGAACTCGACGAGGAGAAACAACGAAGGAGGAGGATTAGGAGGCAAAGAATTTTAACGAGATTCCGAAGAAAAAGCGAAGATGCAACAACAAAGAAAAAGTTCTTTCTCGCGAGCGCCACCATGACGCGTCTGCTCGATATCCCGTACGGGAAAAAAAGAGAAAGCGTGAAAGTGCCGTCGCATCATATTCTAGATGACGAGGAAGAATCGAACGCGCCGCTCATCGCCGGCGGGGTGAGGAGGAAAAAAGTAGCCGCGATGTTGAACGTGGACGTGTACGTGATTGGGTTGTATTTCCTACCGAAAGCGTGTAAGAAACACGAGGGAGAAGAGGACGCGTTGGACGCGGTGGCGAACGACAGTTCGATTGCGAAAACGGTGCGACTGACGTTCGTAAGAGACGTGAGCGGAGAGTCAGTGGCGAAGGCGATCGCGCAAAGCATAGAGAAAAAGTTAGGATCGAGAGCAGAGAGCGGCGGGAACGAGGAGTCGGAGAAGAAAGCGAAGGAAGCGTTGGAGATGTTTAAATCGATGTTTCGGAGCGTGAAAATCGAAAAGGGCGCGAGTTTGACGTTTAGCACGAACGAGAGCGGCACGTTGACGACGAGATTGAGAGGAAAGAAGATTGGAGAGTCGATTAAGGACGAGAGGCTGTGCGGGGCTTTGTTTGAATCGTGGTGCGGGCCGGATTCGGTCATCCCGGAGATGACCGAGGCGGCGAGTTCGATTTTGTCGCAAGCGTTGAAGTTGATTCCTTCCGAGGATAATAACGGAGGAGGGAGCGCCGCGGCGTAAAATTTGTCTTCGTAGTAGGAGTAGGAGTAGGAGGTGTAGGAGTAGTCTTGACCCACGCGCGAGGAGCGTGTAGTTTAAACGCATATGAGCGTTGATCATCATCATTATTATTGTTTCTTATTAAATACATACATTTTTTATATACAACGCGACGAAGAAGTCCCTTTCTTTTTCTACTCTTTTATCATTTAACGATTATTTTACAGGTACAACATTCATATTCTTACACTCGAGTTGGGAAATCGTCCAGGCTTTGCGCGGCTGCCGCCAAAATCCATCGCTTGACGACTTGATTGTGCAACTCTTTCGTCTCGTTCGAGAAACGCCAATCGTCCATCGAGACAAAACTACCTTCGTAAAATATTCGATGGTCGTCTTCCCATTCTCGATCTCTCGACGACTCGATGAACGCCTTGAATCCTCCTTTCAAAACGAACATGTTTGGGAAACACAAGTTTGGATACGTGTGCATGTTATCCAATCTGTCTAAGTTTCTGATGTGTCGAAATAACTGCGTGGCTCGGTGATGCATCGCCATCGCGTTCGCTTCGCCGTCGTCGTAAAAGACGTACACCAAATCCCTCTTCTCGCTATTTCTATGATTCGCAAACCTCTCTGACAGTCGTCCGGGAACACTACGTTATGGCTCGACGATATGCGACCGTTTCGGTACTCGTAAAAGTATCGACAATCGATCAAAACTACGCCGTTCTCGTCCTCGAGTAACAATTTTTTCATCGCGTTCGAGTCAATCATGGGAATCCCTCCGCGCGAAGCGTCTATTTCGCTCGGAATACTCGTCACAGATCCAGTAGCTCTGCCACTCGCATTTTCCCCTTCCATTCTCTGCATTCGAACACCGATCGAGAAGCAATCGTCAAAGTCGTCGATATCGTCGTCGTTTCGAAAAATTTTTATTCTTTCTTTGTCTCCGCTCGAATGAGGAGGAAAAAAACAGTTTGTCGTCGTCGCGTTGTTTGCCGTCGTCTGAATCGTTTGCCTCGGCGCCGGCGTGTGCAAATCCTCCTCCTCCCAACTTCTCTTCGTCCCTCTCGCTGCGAAATCATCGCCGAAATCGTTCGCCAAGTTCATTATTGGCACCGGACTCTCTGGAAAGAACATTCCAAAATTTGAATTTTCCCGACGATGAGAATGATGAATACGATGAATACGAGTACGATGACTCTCCCGACTGCTCCCTTCAATCGTCGCCGCGAAAGCAGCTTTATCTAACTCTGCCGCGCATTTCGTGATCGGGGTCAGAAGTTCAGAGAGACATCGTTTCGCTTTTTGTTTTTGCGAGGAGGACTCCACCGAGGAGGAGGAAAACTTTGTTCGTTTTTTCATGAATTTTTGACGATTTGTGCGGAAAATTTTTGCCTAAAAATAGACAAAAGAAACGCGTTTCTTTTTGAAGCACATTCGAACACACATGTGCAAAAATGATGCGACGAAAACAAACAACAATAATAATAATAACAGAGTCGCGCGATGTTGGGCGCGCGCGAGTTGTCGACGACCAGGTAAGTGCGCGATAAGAACGACTCTTCTTTGGCCTTTTCTCCCCCCGCTTTCGAATAATAATGCACGGGGAAGAGTTCTTTCTTTTTTTGTATCTTTTGCACCAAGCTGAGCGTTTTTTTTTCTCGAAACACATCTCTGATCTGATATTTTTATCTAAAACAATAGGAATGGTGTTGCTCGTATGTCTGCTCTCGATCGGGTTCGCGTCGCGTGCGGTGTACGAGCGTCGGTCGACAGTTGTCGTCGACGTGAAGTTGACCGCGTACCGCGCGAGGTTGACCACGCACAGCGATCGGGACGAAACTTTTTTAGCCGCAAGGAAGCACTTGATCGAAGAGCAAGGGAAGAGGAAGTATTTTTATCGCGAGTTCCCGCTGGTGTTCGTCGGGAGCGAAGGAGATCGCGGAGATCCCATGCGGAGTGAGAAAAGAGTGAGAAAAGTACGGTCGATGATGGATTTAATGTTAGTGGAACGAGGGGCGAGGTACGGGGCGATTCCGAATAGCGTCGATTGGAACGAGTTGATCGTAAACGCGATGGTGGATTTTAGCGAAGAAGAAGAGCGTACTAAAAACGCGTACCAGAGAGAGGAGAATGTGATTAAGTTGTGTGAAGTAAAACGAGCGATTGAATCTTCATTGGGGTATGAAGAGGCGTGCGCGACGCGAGATCAAGTTTTGGGAGGGTATCACGCAGGCTGGACCTTTTCCTCGAAAACGTGCGCGCCACCGTGGAGCGTTTTTGACGTGAACTTAGTTTACATGAACGTGGATATTTGGCACACCGCGTTTCAAACGTTGAAAGGACTTTACGTCTATGACGATCATGATGGTGATAACAACAACAAAACTGAAACAACAACGCGACTTCTTCAAACAGCCGTAGATATTTGTGGTGAGAATGATACGACAAGTCTTTTAAAGGCGAATCG
>Ga0115000_10005052_pt1 | contig 10654 bp, 10 predicted proteins | sample ArcticOcean_MG_C_6_FD_89690 | JGI IMG/M metagenome (GOLD analysis project Ga0115000, IMG submission 89690) | Marine microbial communities from western Arctic Ocean - ArcticOcean_MG_CB8_128 | ecosystem: Environmental > Aquatic > Marine > Oceanic | place: Arctic Ocean: Canada Basin | collected... | reverse complement strand
TAATTCAAAAATATTAAGTGTAAAGGTCTCCCAAGACAATCAAGAAGGGGAGCCATATATTACCGATGGGTATGATGGAATTTTATATGCTGCTAAAATAGGTTATTACAAAACAGATAGAGGCTTTTCAATAATTAATAACAGCTGGGGTGGAGGTGGATATAGTTTATTTGAACAAGCTACAATAAACGTTGCTCATAATACATATAATGCAATTATATTGGCTGCTTCAGGTAATGGAGATGGTGGAGAACAATATTCTGCACATTATCCTTCTAGCTATGAATATGTTATTTCTGTAACAGCATTAGGAACAAATGATCGTTGGAATCATTGGGCTACATATCACGAATCTGTAGATTTAGGGTCACCAGGTGAAAATATTTATAGTACTACTATCCAAAATAATAACAATAATAATGCATATAGTGGATGGTCAGGTACATCCATGGCTACACCAATAGCGGCAAGCTGCATTGGATTATTAAGTGCATATAATCCATCTTGGAATAATATACATTTAGAAACAATGATTGTTGAGACATCTGATCCTAGGATATATAATGTAAATTCTGAAAGTTATTTATATGGAAAACTTGGGAAAGGGAGAGTAGATCCATTAAGAGCTTTATTAACTCCTTTATATCCTAAAATAGATATAGCAGCAATTGATTATCAAGTTGTTGGGGGTGCGGATAATATTCTTGATGCAGGAGAGCAGTTTAATCTAACAACAATATTATATAATGACGAAGAATGGGGAGAAGCGCTAAATCCATCTTTAACACTTAATAGTATATCAAATTATTTTAATATTTTAAATCCGATTGAAACAGCAGAGAATATTTTACCTGGCCAAGTATTTTTAAATGAATCAAATCCTTTTGAAATTGAAATATCAGAGAATGCTCCATCTGGAGAATATGATTTTGAATTAATTTTCTCTTCTAATAATACTGAATTTGGATTATATCAGGTTAAAGATACAGTATCAATTAGTGTTAATAATTTATTATATTCAGACACATATCTGCCTGAAGAATTTAAAATAGCAGCTCCATTTCCAAATCCATTTAATCCATCAACTACTTTATCGTGGGAATTAAATAATTCAGGTATATTTATAATTGATGTATATGATATTAATGGGTCTAAAGTAGAAAATATAACTAATTCATACTATAGTCCAGGTTTTTATCAAATAAAATGGAATCCTTTTAATTTATCAAATGGCATCTATTTTATACAATATTCGTTTAAAAATAATGTTTACATTCAAAAAATCACACTTCTTAAATAGCTTGTTATTAAATGTATAATTGTTATTTAACGTGCCCAAGAGGACTAGAGCAGCAGGCTCAAATTGATTTAAAGTCTTATATATCAAATTCTTCTATTGGAAAAGGTGGAATAGAATTTAATACTGATCAAACTGGTTTATATAATGTTAATCTTCATTCACGTATAGGTATGCATTTATTAGTTAAAATTTTTGAAATTAACGTTAAAGATACTGAAGAAGCATATACGCAAATTTATGGCTTTAATTGGCATGAAATTATTAATCCAAAACAAACATTTATTATTAAGTTAAAAGGACAATCAGATAATTTTAATAATAATAATTATTTAACACTAAAAATTAAAGATGCTATAGTTGATCAAATTAAAAAGAAAAGATTTTCTAGACCCTCTATTGATAAAAAGAATCCAAATATTATTTTAAATGTTTTTATTTCAAATGATAGGTTAACAATTTATTTAGATAGTTCAGGTTTATCATTACATAAAAGAGGTTATAGAAATAAAATTCATAAAGCCATGCTTAATGAGTCATTAGCTGCAGGCCTTATCATGCTTTCTAATTGGAATCAGAAAGACCCTTTTTATGATTTAATGTGTGGCTCCGGAACTATTCCAATAGAAGCTGCATTAATAGCCCATAAAATTGCTCCAGGCTTATTAAGAGAAAATTTTGCTTTTATGCAATGGGATGATTTTGATGAGAAGTTGTTTATTAAGTTAAAAAAGAAAGCAGAAAAAAAAATTAGTATTAATCCAAATATAAAAATATATGGTTTTGATAGAGTGTTTACAAATATAGCAATTTCTTTATCTAGTATTAAATCAGTAGGATATGATAGATTAGTTAATTTCAAAAAACAAGATATTAGTAAATTTACTCCTATTAATAATTATGGAGTTATAATAATGAACCCTCCATATGGTGAAAGATTAGATGAGAGTGATGCAGTCCTTCAACAATTATATGGTTTAATTGGTGACACTTTAAAACAAAAATGTGTAGGATTTGAAGGCTATATTTTTACATCTAATTTAGAAATGGCTAAATTTATTGGTTTAAAATCAAAACAAAGAATTGTACTTAAAAATGGAAAGTTAGATTGTAGACTTTTACATTATCCTATCAAGTCAGGCGAATTTGATTAAAAAATTGGGGGGCTTATATTAAATAAGCTCCCCAATAATTTCTAGGCATCCCTCCGTAATTTTTTTGTAAAATTACTACCTACATTAAAATAATATAACTACATCTAAATTGTTGTGGCCTTTATCACATAATAAAAAAGCTCCTTTTAATAAAAGGAGCTTTTCATTTTAATACAATAATATTATTTGAATCTTAAAAGAAAGTTACAATACCAAACCCAACACTTAGTACGCCGTCAAAGTCTACTCTCTCCTTTTATTATTTATGTTTATATTATAGCTTCGTTTGCTAAAGTATCTGCTCTTTCATTTTGAGGATGCCCAGAATGGCCTTTAATCCATTGCCAATTAATAGTATGACTTGTAGTTAAACTATCTAAACTTTCCCATAGTTCTTTATTTTTTACTGGTTTTTTATTTGCAGTTTTCCACCCATTTTTCTTCCAGTTATGAATCCATTTAGTTATCCCATTTTTTACATAGTTTGAATCTGTAGTTATTATAATATTACATGGACGATTTAATTGTTTAAGAGACTTGATAACTGCAGTAAGCTCCATAATATTATTTGTAGTATTAGCTGAGTAGCCATTAATTTCTTTTATTTTTCCATCATAATCTAATAAGGCGCCCCAACCCCCCGGACCAGGATTTCCTTTGCAGGCACCATCAGTATATATTTTTAAAGTAGTAGAATTAGTATTCATTATTGGTTTTCTTTATATATTATTTGTATCCCATTTAATGTTAGATTTGGATTTAAAAAGTGTGGAAAAGCTAATTTTGGAGATATTAATTTGCTAAAGCCACCGGTTAGAATAACATCTGTTTCAGTATTTATTTCTTTTATAATATTTCGAATCATACCCTCAATAGAAAATATTGCACTGTACATTACACCAGATTGAATATTTGTTTTTGTATTTTTCCCAATAATATTTTTAGGAAGTTCTAAAACAGTATTTTTTAATAAAGCAGCTTTTTTAATAAGATAATTTGCTGAAACATCAATTCCTGGAGCGATAGCTCCACCAATAAATTGTTTTTCTTTATTAATGACATCATATGTTGTTGCTGTTCCAAAATCAACTACAATACAATTATTATTTGTAAATTTTCCAGCTGCCTTTGCATTACAAATTCTATCTGCACCAACTTCATTTATTGAATCGACCTTAAGTATCATATTAGCATTTTTACATGAAACTATAAAAGGTATAATATTAAATATTTTTTTTGTTTCAGTTATAAATCTATTAGTCATATTCGGAACGACAGAACAAAGGGCAATAGCCTCTATTTTATAGTGTTTATAGTTTACAAGAGTAGCATGAATATCTTCTTCACACTCGACTCTTTTAATTGCTTGATAAGCATTACTTTTATAAATAGAGCAGACAGTACTTGTGTTACCTATGTCTATTAATAATATCATATAATTAATGAGCCACTAGAAATTATTTTCTCAGCATTATTTATTTTGATTACAGCTTCTCCATTATCTGTAATACCACTAAAATACCCTTTAATTATCTTTTGATTATCATGATATTTGATATTTTGATTTACATGCATACAATTACTCATCCATTCATTTATAATTAAATTATTTTCAGACATCATTTTTTTTTCAATTTTATTTAGTATTTCAGCTAAGATAATTTCAACTATAATTTTTTTATTTTTGAATATTTTAAGAGAAATAGCCTTATTTTTAATACTTTTATCAAATTCTATATAATCAGTATTAATATTTAGACCAACTCCAATCACAAACTTATTTTTTTTTGATTCAATTAGAATTCCACCTAATTTTTTTTGATCTAACATAATATCATTAGGCCATTTTAATTGACAGTTAATATTAGCGTAAGATTGTATAGCATCAATTATAGCTACTCCAATTGTTAAGGGCAATAAACTTATATTATGAATAATATTTATTTTATTAATAATAATAGAGAAAGTGAGACTTTTATTTTGTGAAGAAAACCACTTGTTTCCTCTTCTTCCTATACCATCAGTCTGATTAGAGGTCATTATAATAGTTCCATTTTTAATGGAATCAAGATTCATTCTCCAAGCTTCTTTGTTTGTTGAGTCTAAGCTATCAAATATTTTTATATCACTCCCTATTGTATTAGCTTTAAGATATTCTGCAAATAGTTTATAATTAAAATTACTCTTTATATTCATCAAAAACATTTCTTAGGGTATCAGAAATTTCACCTAATGAGGCATTTACTTTAGCAGCCTCAATAATAAGCGGCATAATATTTCTGTCACCTTTTGCGCCATTTTCTAATTCTGATAAGCATATTTTTACTAGTTTATTATCTCTAGTTTTTTTTATTTTCTTTAGATTTTTTATTTGTTTTTTGACAGCATTATTATCAATCTTTTGTATATTTTTATATGGTATATTCTCACTAAAAAATTTATTCACTCCAATTTGAATATTTTTCTTATCATCAAAATCTTTTTGAAAATCATAGGCACTATCACCAATTTCGTTCTGTTGAAATTTTTGTTCTATTGCACTTACAGCACCTCCTAATGAGTCTATCTTTTTTATTAGTTTTAAGGTTTTTATTTCAATTTCATCAGTTAATTCTTCAATATAATATGAGCCTGCTAATGGATCTATGACATCAGGAATACCTGATTCATAAGCAATAATTTGTTGTGTCCTTAAAGCTAGCAAGGCAGAGCTTTCATTAGGCAAAGCTAGCGCTTCATCTTTACTATTAGTATGTAATGATTGTGTCCCTCCAATTACAGCAGCTGTCGCTTGTAATGTTGTTCTAACTACATTATTATTTATTTCTTGAGCTGTTAGGGTTGATCCTGCAGTTTGTGTATGGAACCTACATAAAAGAGATTTTATTTTTTTTGCTTTGAATCGCTCTTTCATTATTTTACTCCAAATTTTTCTAGCAGCTCTAAATTTTGCTATTTCTTCAAAAAAATGATTATGACTATTAAAAAAGAAGCTAATTCTTGATGCAAATTTATCTACATCTAATCCTGATTCAATGGCAGCATTCACATAAGCTATAGCATTAGAAAAAGTAAAAGCAAGTTCTTGAACAGCTGTTGATCCGGCCTCTCTTATATGATATCCAGATATTGATATTGTATTCCAATTTGGTATTTCGTCACTACAAAATTCAAAAATATTGGTAACAATTCTCATGCTTGGATTAGGGGGGTATATATATGTACCTCTCGCAATATATTCCTTTAAGATATCATTTTGTATTGTACCTTTTAATAATTCTCTTTTAATTTTATTTTTATCAGCAACTACAATAAGAAACGCAAGTAATATAGCTGCTGTTGAATTAATAGTCATCGAAATAGATATCTGATCTAAGGGTAAATCTTTGAGCAAGATTTCCATATCATCAACTGTACTAATAGGGACGCCTACCTTCCCTACTTCGCCATCTGCTATTTCGTTATCAGAATCATACCCAGTTTGCGTAGGTAAATCAAAAGCTATGGATAACCCTTTAACTCCTTGCTTTAACAAATAATGATATCTTTTATTACTTTCCTTAGCAGAGCTAAATCCTGAATATTGCCTCATAGTCCATAATTTGTCATTATACATATTAGGATAAATTCCATGAGTAAATGGAAACTCTCCTGGTTGCTCAGATGGCCCATAAAATTTTTTTAACTTTATATTTGAATTAGTTTTCTTCATAATTATAAATTACGTTCTTTTTTTATTTTTTGGTAAGCATCATTGATTGATTTAAACTTATTTTCAGCAAAACTTGCAAAATCTGCACCTAGATGAGCAACTTTATCTGGATGATATTGTTTAGCCATTTTTCTATAAGCAATTTTTATTTCTTGATTTGTTACTGATTCGGTGATGCCTAACATTTGATAATCTGCTTTAGTGTTTGGTATAAACATAGCTTTAATTGATTTATAATCTTTTTCTGTTAATCCTATCAAATTTGAAATTTGATTAATAATATCAACTTCACTTTTGTGTATATCATTATCTGCTTTAGATAAACTAAATAGAATATGAATTAATTGACTTTTACTTGCTTGATCCATATTACTATTTATTTGTGAGCATACTTCTACAAGGTTAATTTCTTGATTTAATATATTTTTAAAAATATGCATAGTCTGTTGAGCATGTTGATTCCCAAAATTATCTACAAAAAATTTCTTTATAAAATCTAGTTCAGATTTTTTTAGCTCATCATCGGCTTTCATTACTGCAGCAAATAAAACAAGCATTGATGCACTAAAATCACCTCTAGTTGTAGTTGTATTTTTTTGCGCACTCATTGAACCAATTGCATATCCCATAATAGCGCCTAAAGGCCCGCCAAGAGCCCAACCTAATCCACCAAATAACCATTTATTCATACGTTAATCTCCATAATTTTTAATCTTTCTTTATTCTCAGTAAGCATTTCATAGAATATTTTAAGACCTTTTTTTTGCTGTTCCCAAGTTAATAATTTAATAGCATCATTAATATTACACCATTTATAATCAATATGCTCTTCTGATAGTATAATATTTTGACTATTTACCATAACACCAAATACAGGAATCACATTCATGATATTTGTTTCTGCATCATAAAACATATTCACCTTATCAATAGTCCAAGCTTTATTTGGAATTAAACCTGTTTCTTCTTTTAGTTCTCTTATAGCTGCTTTATAAGGTTTTTCTTCTTTTTTAATTTTTCCTGTTACCCCTTGCCAAATTCCAGGGTAAATTTTATTTTTAGATCTTTTAAGCAACAAAAAACATAAATTACCAGAAAATTTTCTATCATACATAGCAATATGACAATCAATAACTCTTATTTTTATATTATTCATTATTATATTTCTGTAAAAATTGAACTGCCCATTTTTCAAATATACCAGCTTTAATTTTATCTCTAATTAAAGACATTAAATGAATATAAAATTTTAAATTATGTTCTGTAGCAATTCTTAAACCCAAAATTTCGTTAGTTTTAAATAGATGATGTAGGTAAGCCTTAGAGTATTGCTTAGATAGGGGACTAAAGTCATTTTCATCTATTGGAGAAAAATCTTCTTTATATTTAGCATTTCTAATATTTAATTTACCATCAAAACTAAATAACTGACTATTTCGAGCGTTCCTTGTTGGAATTACACAATCAAACATATCAATACCATTTAAAACACTTTCTACTATATCAGCAGGCGTTCCAACTCCCATTAAGTACCTTGGCTTTTCTTTTGGTAAAACATCATTTAAGAAATGAATTACTTTTAACATTTCTTCCTTTGGTTCACCAACAGCAAGACCACCAATGGCATGCATATCACAATTTAATTCCATTAACTCATGCGCAGACTGTTTCCTAAGATTTAAGTCTGTGCCTCCTTGAACAATAGGAGAAATAATTTGTTTAAATCCATATAATGATTTGGTATTTTTAAAATGTTTTTGAGCTCTTCTTGCCCAATCTGTTGTTAACTTAAGAGCTTCTTCCCAACGTTTTATATCTGCATCTCCAGGTGGGCAGACATCTAGCATCATCATAATATCTGAGCCAATACTTCTTTGAATATCAACAACAAACTCAGGAGTAAATCTATGTTTAGATCCATCTAAATGTGATTGAAATGTTACGCCATCACTATCAATTTTTCTCATACCTTCAAGACTGTAAACTTGGTAGCCTCCAGAATCAGTAAGTATAATATTTTGCCAATTCATAAATTTATGCAAGCCACCAGCCTTTTCTAAAATATTAGTACCTGGTCGTATGTAAAGATGGTAAGTATTGCTTAATAATATATTGCTAGGCAATTGTTTAATTTCTGCAGAGGATTGTGTCTTGACTGCTCCATAAGTTCCTATAGGCATAAAAAAAGGAGTTTCTATTTCACCATGTGCTGTTTTTAAAAGTCCTGATCTAGCACTGCTTATTTTTGATTTATGATTTATTTTAAATATGCTCATTTTTTTCAGGTTTATTCTTATATTTTAGATATAAAAAACACATGAGAAAATAATGAATCAAGGGAAGTTATCATAACATTATGTCTATAAAATGGAAAACAATAAAAAATTTCAAAGATATTAAATATCAATCAGGTTTAGATACTGCTACTGGCATAGCAAAAATTACTATTAATCGTCCAGAAGTCAGGAATGCTTTTAGACCACAAACTGTTTTTGAACTAAAAGAAGCATTTAGTTTAGCAAGAGAAGATCAGGAAGTAGGAGTAATAATTTTGACAGGACAAGGTACTAAAGCTTTTTGCTCTGGTGGCGATCAAAAAATAAGAGGAGATAAAGGGTATGTTGGTGATGATGGTGTCCCTCGATTAAATATTTTAGATGTTCAAAGGCAGATTAGAAATATTCCTAAGCCAGTTATTGCGATGGTAGCAGGTTATGCTATAGGTGGTGGGCATGTACTTCATATGTTATGTGATTTAACAATCGCTGCAGAAAACGCTCAATTTGGCCAAACTGGCCCGCAAGTAGGTTCATTTGATGGAGGGTGGGGAGCTTCATATATGGCTAGAATTATAGGTCAAAAAAGAGCAAGAGAAATGTGGTTTACTTGTCGTTTTTATAGTGCTAAACAAGCTCTTGATTGGGGCTTGATTAATGATGTCGTTCCAATAGAAAATCTTGAAGAAAAAACTATAAGCCTATGCGCAGAAATCCTTGAAAAATCTCCAATGGCTATTAGATTACTAAAAGCATCTCTTAATGCCGATTGTGATGGTCAAGCAGGTCTACAGCAACTAGCTGGTGATGCTACAATGCTTTTCTATATGAGTGATGAAGCTCAAGAAGGTCGAAATGCATTCAAAGATAAAAGGAAACCAAACTTTAAAAAATTTCCTAGACTTCCATAAAATATAATGAAGTTAAAATCATGGTGGATTACTGCACGACCTAATACTTTAGCTGTATCTATAGCTCCAGTTTTACTTGGTATTTCATTAGCCTTTCATGATAATCAACTAAACAATATTTTTGTAGCATTTTTAACATTAATTGCAGCTATTATGATTCAAATTGGCACTAATTTTATTAATGACTATTATGATTTTATTAATGGAGCAGATGATAAAAATAGATTAGGACCAATTCGTTCAGCTCAATCTGGCTTATTAAGCCTAAATGAAATAAAGTATGGTGGTTTCATATCCTTCTTGATTGCATTAATTATAGGTATTTACTTAGTTATTGAAGGTGGTCTGCCTATACTTATTATAGGATCTTTATCACTTATATCTGGATATTGTTATACTGGAGGGCCTTATCCTTTAGGATACAAAGGTTTAGGAGATATTTTTGTATTTCTTTTTTTTGGACTTCTTGCTGTTCCTGGTACATACTATTTGCAGACTAATATTTTATTTGATTTTAATAGTATTTTAATTGGCTCTTCAATCGGCTGTATAGCTGTTGCTATTTTATGTGTTAATAATATTAGAGATGTTAATACAGATAAAAAAGTGGGCAAGAAAACATTAGCTGTTAGATGTGGCGCATTCCCTATAATAATTTTATTTGATACAATGATTATTTTATCATATTTGTTTATAATCATATTATTTTGGAATTGGAATTCCTCATCATATGCTATTTACTTGCAAATATTAAGTATACCAGTCAGTATTAAATTAATAATTGATATTCATAATAAAAATGGACGAGCATTAAATGATGTTTTGAAAAATACATGTTATTTTTATGAAATTTTCTCTTTATTGTTAATTTTAGGCATCATTTTATGATTATACAAAATATAGATATTAAACATGTAGCGTTTGACATGGTTAATAATTTAGATACATTTAGTATTAAACATAATAGAAGAGATAGCTGGCTTATTAAAATAACAGAAAAATATGGGACTATTGGGTATGGAGAATCTTCTCCTTTAGTGGGCTTTAATAATGAAACATTTGACCAAGCTGGGTATGCTCTTGAAGGATTTAAGCTTGCAGTTAATAGTTTGAATGAAGACTTAGATTTAGAAGAAATTTTAATTTTAGCAAATGTACATTCATTAGATGCTCCTTCTGCTACGTTTGCTATTAATTCAGCTATATATGATATAGAATCTCAACAAAAAAATCTATCTTTAAATATGTATTTAAATCCTAAAGCATTATTAAGTATTAAAGTAAATGGAATTTATGGGTTATCC
>Ga0115000_10005051_pt1 | contig 10656 bp, 6 predicted proteins | sample ArcticOcean_MG_C_6_FD_89690 | JGI IMG/M metagenome (GOLD analysis project Ga0115000, IMG submission 89690) | Marine microbial communities from western Arctic Ocean - ArcticOcean_MG_CB8_128 | ecosystem: Environmental > Aquatic > Marine > Oceanic | place: Arctic Ocean: Canada Basin | collected... | reverse complement strand
GATGACGACAATGATGGAGTATCTGATAATTATCCCGACTCTTGCCCTCGCAACAGTGAAACGAATTGGACCAGTATGCAAGATTCGGCCACCCCATCTTCTTCGACTGATTGGGACAACGACGGATGCAAGGATGATACTGATGAGGACCAAGATGATGATAACGACCTTATCCTCGATGTAAATGATGATTGTCCTTACACTTCTTACAGCCCACCTCGACCATCTTGGGTTTCAAATGCAACCAATGACATCGACAATGATGGATGCAGAGACCTTGACGAAGATACCAATGACGATGGAGATGCATTCACTGATAACAACGATGATTGTTCGACCTTAGCCGGTAATTCAACAAAAGGAACGACAGGCTGTCTTGATAGAGATGGTGATGGTTGGTCCGACACGTATGATGATTGTCCGTTAAGAGCCGGTAATTCGACTCTTGGTGGTGAAAACGCATGCCCTGACAGAGATGGTGACGGCTGGAGTGATGATTCTGATGCTTTCCCCGATGAAGCCACTCAATGGTCAGACCTCGATGGTGATGGCTATGGCGATTGGCCTGAAGGTGTGACACCTGATGCTTGCCCGGACCTGTTTGGTACTTCCACTCTTGACCGTCTGGGTTGCTTTGATAGCGACAAAGATGGCTACTCGGATTTAGATGAAGGTTGGAACACCGGTAACGGTGCGGATACATTTCCAGATGATCCGACTCAATGGTCTGACTATGACGAAGATGGTTTTGGAGACAATTGGGGGAACAGCTCATGGGTTGGTAGAGACTCTTTTGGGCTCGGTGAAATGGTAATGAATGCCAAAACACAAGATGCTTGCCCGACTCGTTCTGGGACTTCTTGGAGAGCGGATACCCTTGGCTGCCCAGATTCCGATGGAGATGGCTGGTACGATTTAATGGATGCTTTTTCCAATGATGCAACTCAATGGGAAGATTCGGATATGGATGGTTTCGGAGACAATGAATCCGGTAACCAACCTGATGCTTGCCCTTCAATTCCTGGCAACTCCACTGCTGACCGTTTTGGTTGCATGGATTCCGATGGTGATGGCTACTCAAATGCTGATCTTTTGTGGAACTATGAAGAAGGTGCGGATGCTTTACCTGAAGATTTAACTCAGTGGCTCGATGGAGATAACGATGGTTTTGGTGAAAACCAAAATGGACTTAATCCTGATAATTGTCCTATCGTTCGAGCTTACTCAAATATCGACCGTTATGGTTGTCCAGATACGGATGGTGACGGAATTTCCGACCCAGATGATGTGTGGACACTTGCTGATGGTGCTGACGCTTGTATTTCCGGTGTTGGCAACTCCTCTGAAGACCGTGTCGGTTGTTTTGATGGAGACGGTGATGGTTACTCAAACCCAACAGAGGATTGGAGCGTTAGCAATGGAGCTGATGCTTACCCCGATGACCCACTACGATGGCTTGAAGAAAAAACTGCAAATGATGGTGCCTCCTCTTCAGCAGCCGTGTTTATCGGTATTGGTGGAATCATTTCTTTGGCGGTAATTGCAGGGGTTGCATTCATCTTCCTCAGAAAACCCGATGAAAAAGGTATCGAAAAATCATGGGATAATGGTTTGTCGACTTCTATGGGTGGTGCAATGCCAGCCATGCCAAACATGGGTGCTCAACCTGCAGCGATACCGGCAGTCGCCATGCCGAACATGTTTGCTCAACCCACGACACAACCTGTTGCACAACCGGTAGCCCAGCCAGACCCAGCAAGAGAATATTACAACGGATTGATCGCACAAGGCTATCCACAGGCCAATGCGATTCAATACACGCAGCAGTATTACCCAACGTTCCAAGGTTGAATTGTTTCCTTTGCCGTTGACTGCTTGGATGCGGGTACACCGTGCAGAATATTCAGAACTGCTCTGAGTGGTACATTTCTTCTTGTAAGACAGGGTATTGAGTCAACATCACTTGGATTGTATTCGTAATCCACGTTGAAGTAACCCACCAGCATGCTCTTGCTCGATTTCACTGACCACTACTACTTCTTCCTCTTGGTTCTCTTGACTGAATGAGCGATAAGTCGACTTGAGAGAGGCAAAAAGAGCGCCAAATACCCCAAGCCAAAGGAAGAATGGAAGGACATCGAATATTGTATCAAAATTCATCCAGTATGTGAAGTGATTCTGGTTTTGAACGATTGAACTCTCCATCGTTTCCGCATCGGAATCTCCGATCATGGACGAGGATTGAATCTCAAATACTGGGGCAAGGTCACTCATTGATGGTTTCGTATTCATGGCGTTAGCATCTCTTGTATCAAGATAAAACCGAGTTGTTGAATCACCAGCAATAATGAGTCCAGAAAGTTGTTCAGATTTTACTTCAATTTCACTACCCAAATATATTGGTAAAGCACTTGGCATAGCATCGAGCAGTGAGAATGTCTTCAGTAAATTAGCCTGAATTGAACGTCCAGTAGGCTCTACTGAAGCCACACATGTGTTGACCGGAATACCCTTTATGGCATCGGTACCTGCACACAAAACCTCAGTAACTGCATAACCTGAAACATCGACTTTATCCTCACTCCCTGTAAGAAAACCACCAGTCGTACCTGAAAGGTTCTCTGGAGTAATCAGTCCTAATGTTGTTTCATGCATTGCATCGTTCCGCCATGACAACTGAGTTGACCCGTCTTGTTGTACCAACTCCCCTTTTTCGCAAACTGGCCTTTCACCTGTACAGATTGTGTAATTGGTTCCATCTCCGTTAACGACTTCATTCGAGCCATAGTAGGTTTTGTTGGATTCTAAAGAAGCCCAGCCCACACTCATATTACTCGCATTTCCGGATGCCAGAACTGCGCTAACTGGGTCATGCCAGCCGAGTAACCAGCTGTTGACTGATTGGGTGAGGTAAGGTTGCGCACCAAAACCAATCAATAAATTTTCAACGAACTCGCCAAATATATCCTCAACGACTAATTCTTGAAGTGCTCTTGCTTCATTTGTTTGAATATTGTAGGCTGAGGCAATCAACTCGAGGTCCCAATTTTGTGTTTCAGAGGTTGACGCCCCCGGGTATCCAGGTGGAGCGTTACCGGACAGTTCACCGTAAAGGAAGAGCAGTGCTCCCTCCATTGTGGTCAGGCCCAAAGGCCCATACAAGATTTCAGCTGACTGTTCCGGTGTGAGTTCAATATCTGGGAGCAGATTTTGTGTCGCCCAATCGCCACCTTGATTCAAACTGTATTGCAAAAAGCCGCCACTAATTGGGTCTTTAGCACCAAAACTTGTGTTGACAAATTGCTTAGCGTTGATTGTACCATTGCCGCCAAGTAAAGCCATTTGAAGTGAAGATGAGGAGTTGGTCCATCCGTTTGCCCAAGGAGTGATCACATCGTATTGTTCTTGGCTCAAATCAAATGTAGACATTGCATTCGATGGAGACAATTCTAAAAATTTGCTTAGTCCAAACCCTGTGCCTCCTGAATTTTTAGCTAATAAACCAAGTGGGCTACTGGTTCCATTACCGTTCATCATCAAATTTAGACAGTCCACATCGGAGAAGTCTATCCCGAACAAGTTGTTTAAACGGTCAGCAATATCATCACTGTCCGTGTATGGCGAACCTCCACCATTCGATTTAAATTCAAAACCAATTCCAACATATAACGCCCAATCACGAATTAGCGTTTGAGCATAATCGATGGTTTCGTAGTCGTCCAAACCGTCACCATTCGTATCAATCATTTCAGCAGCCAAGTAGCCGTAAGCCCTCGCCCTCTTGACCGTGATTGAATCGGTTGGGTTAGCTTCAAGTTCGGATAATAAGGCATCTGGTTCACCCATTGAAACAAAGGCTACTGGGCCCAAATCATCGAGTAATGAAATATTAAACAGTGGGTCAGATGGGTGAAATGAAGAATTCATTGCTGTTTCAAGGCCTCCAAAGAAGTTCGCGATTGGTAATATGTTTCCATCAAGAGTATTTGGTAACAGTACGCTCACTTGCCCAGCAGCTTCGGCTGCTGATAGTGCTGCGTATGAATACGAGCCAAAACCTGCTCCTCCGATTGTACTGGTCATCGAGTCAATGAATGCAGCAGTAGCAATTCCTGCTTGGGTCGTATTCAGGTCTTGATTCATCATTCCATTTGAAAAACCAACTTTCGTCAAATCCATGATACCTTTGAATGCAGACCCAGTTGCACCGATTAATTGCGGTCGAAACTGAATATTCAATTGCGTCAAATCTTCATCACAAGAATTCGTACTCTCAGTAGAGCAGTGATAACTTTTGACCACATTATAGGTGAGTTGACCTTTCTGTTCATCATGTTCTAAGAGTGTTTTTTCTGAAGTTATTTCATAGGTATAGGGGCCTTTCTTCTCATATCTTGGTTCAGCATCTACTGCTAACACGTCTTCCAAATTTACCAAATCCCAGGCAAAATAATCTCGAGTTACAGTCGTGGTGGCCCAAGAATCTTCGACACTCTCGCAGTTGCCATCTTCACCACAAACTGAATCGAGAGGAAAGGTCGCAAATTTCTCCTCTACCGCACCAGGGACTGCACCGGTGAACACGATCGGCAAGAAGGTCACATTCATGAGCATAAAAAAGGTAGCAGCACCGAGTAGAATCTTGTTCGAGTGCGAGACCTGCATAATGATTGATTAAAAATTTTGGTTGTTAAAGATTGAGCCGACAAAAAATCAAAGAGTTCGAGTTTAGAATCGCTTTATAGATTCACTCTTCTTGATTGGGCTAAGAAAGCTCTCGGTATGAAAAATTATCGAGAAAGGTGGAATTGAGTGTATTGGAAGGCCTTACCTGAATGGTTGATATAGTCCAAGGACATACCGCGTGGAGTGTCTTTTGCCATCTCTGCGAAGTAATACAATGCATATGATGAAATAAATATGTTCAGCAACTAGTTTTCTTGCCGAGGTATGAAACCTCTAATCCCTCACTTTTTCGTTGCACTTGCTCCTTTTCATAACTTCTGGATGTTTTGGCGGAGAAGAGGAAATTGAAAGCATCAAATGTTCAATACATTATAGCCATCTTGCATCCAATGGAACCCTTTGACGACCCATTCTAATAAGAGATCAACATGCATAGGTGAAAGCCCTGCTGCAGTTGCCACCTTGAGCAAAACTGCTCGCTCTGAAGCATCGATTTCTCGATCCACCATGGTCATCAAGCAAATGTCTCGTAATGCTAACTTTATTGCCCGTGGATTCATCTTTTTCAAATGCGAATCCAAATCGAGTTTTTTATTCAGATTTTCACGAAGTTGTTGTTTACGTTCTGGAGAAAGTAAGGTTGCACCCAAGCGTTGCTCAAAAAATGCCATTTCTATTTTAGAAATACTGCCGTCTATGCTTGCTAAATAGCCTAAGAGTTGGCCGTATAGGAAACGTTCTGCTGGTTCGATTTCATGAACAATGTCGTGAAGCATGTGTCAACGTTATGTCCCTTATTGATGAGCGTTGGGGTAGAGGAAGTATAGAAAATTGACATAAAGGGGATTTGAACAGCCCACCATGGGGAGTCAACATGAACAACCGTAGAATTTCAGCCTTCTTGGCAATCCTTATGCTTACGCCATTCATCACTGCCGTTCAAGCAGATGGAACAGATGAGTCATACCTCGAGGCAAAAAGCATCCAAGCCATTGTTGATTCAATCAATGAGACAGTCACTCTTTCTTGGCAGAATGTCGACACCTTTGATTTTATAATTCTCGAAGGTTTGAAAACGACCAATTACTCACTTTATCGCTCTGATGAACCCTTGAACAGTTCTAATTATCAACAAGCAGAGTTGGTTCGTGACCAAATTCAGGCCTGTATGGCCTCGGATTCTTTAACCATCTGTAAAAACCGGGAACACTCCGTTGTCTATACGATACCTCCCACAACAGATGGCAACTTTTACTATGGGATCATCAGCACTTTGGAAAATGGTTCAATCACGGATAACTTCTCCTTAGGTGATTCTGCTTTACAGCAACCAGTGTATGAGTATGGCTCTCCAATCACCTCACCGTATGCACTTCAAGCAACCTATGACGCCGATAATTCGACCACTCAATTGGGCTGGATTGATGTTTCTCGAGTGAATCCTACGGTCGATTCAAATCACACCACCTCCATTTGGAGTCATGCCATGCCAGCGAACTACAGCAATTGGGATGCGATGAATAAAACTCAAATTGGGGCCGCATTGCCATCAAGTGTCAACTCATTTGAGATCATACACCCTGAGAGTATAAGCCGTTCAACTTACTATACGGTTACGCACTCTTTTGCTGGTCAGGAAGATACCCGATTCCTCTCGAACAACACTTTGACTCAGGCTTTGCTTGAAGATAATGTAGGGTCACTTATTACCGGAACTTTACAAGCTCAATTCAATTCATCAAGTTCCCAGACCTCTTTGAATTGGACAGGTTCACTCATCGAAGATGTCAACCATACTTTGCATATTTGGCACAGTATTTCATCGATTTCTGATATTCAGGCAGATGGAGTTGAAGAATTAACACAACTTTCTGCGAATTCAACACACTACAATCTTACGGTGTCACCTGGGTTTAACCGTGAATCGTATTATCTCATCACTCTTTCAGATGAACTTGGCAACCACCAAACAAATTTAACTGCAGCGCCATCGATGAATGTTCATGAATTCACTTTGTTGGAGAATCAAAACATGGTCACTGACCTCTCAGCGTCTCACATAAAGGGTGTGACTCATTTGACATGGACGGATTTAGAAAACCATTCCGAAGCGACATACCAAGTTTGGCGCTCTACAACGGGTCTAATCACTTCATCCAATTTTGTCAGTTCGAATGTCGCTCTTTTGGCAACCGTTGATGCGGGGATTGAGGAATACAATCACTCCTTAGAACCCGGAGTCTCGATCGACGCTTGGTATGCGGTTACTGCAGTTGCATCGTTTGGAACGCAGAACCTTACTTTCCCACAAACCAATATCTCTATATCGCTTAATTCTCTCAATAATGCAGTGGTCGAGGATACCAAATCTCCTCTTGCACCGGTCGTACTCGGTGCTGCATATCATGTCAATGGTACGACTCAGATCAGTTGGACTGGAGATGGACTTGAACAAGGTACTACCTGGGAAATCTATCGAAACCTCTACACTGATATGAACGTTGAATCCCATTGGACATTGGTAGGATTCCTTGAAAACAGTGGTACAACTCAACACACCATCTTTGTATCAACTGTTGCTCAAGTTGGACAGACATTCACACCTGTTTATGCCATCTCAGGCACCGATTCATTTGGTAATTCGATTGCATTTGAAGATTGGACCTTGAGTACTCCAGTCCTCGAAGATCGTACATCACCTAACGTCCAAATAAAACTCTATGATTCTGAAATGAATGTTGAAACAAGTCGCTGGTTCAATGGAGGAGAGACGGCTACATTTACCAATTTGGCAAGTGGTGCATATACTCTTAAATTTGCAGTCATTGGTGATGCTGTTACCATTGATTACGTGATCTCAACAGATGCATCATCAAGTACACTTGACTTGTCTGATGGAGTTCCGCAGATGTCTCTTCAGCTTTCTAAGCAAATGGAAAACATAACCGTTTCTTTCACAGTTACTGATGCGACAGGGAATACAGCAATCTTCTCAACTCAGTTTTGTACGACGTGTTTGATACAAGAAGAGGTGGTTGAACAAATCGATGAACCAATCATTGAAGAAGAGATTATTGAAAATCAAAATGAGGCTGACGAAGATTCCAATACTCCCGTCTTTATTGGAGTCATTATCGGTCTTGTTGTTGCGATTCTCTTCCTGATGATGCGCAGTCCCAAACCGAGCAAGGGTGTTTCAGGACTTCCTTCTAAGTCAGAAGATGAATGGATTTCAGTCTATATCAGCGAAAAGTGAAATCTGTTCTTCTTTCAATCCACGAAAGAATAGTTTAACTTTTAGTGATACTGATTTCTCATTAATTTGTTTCAACCTATCTGATGCTTCGGTATGGAGAGATGAACACCTTTGAGAAGTTTTTTCTCGTTGTCAAACCTAACTCCTTTCATCCTTGATGGACCAATTTTTCCGAGATAAACCTTCAAGCGCAACCCCAGTTAGAATTCCCCAAACTTGCGGCTCATCGTAGCCAAGAACCGCTAGAATGGCCATTGCGATGGCTGAAAGAATCCAATGATGTATCCAAAACCCCTTCATCCGTAGATGGAATTTTGTTCGTTCTGTAATGAAACGAGTTGCGGCATAGCCAAGAATTAGTGCGCATGAATAGAATACAAATTCCATAGTCTGCCGAACAGCCACCAGTATTTCTGGTATTCCTCTTTGAGTCTCTTCAAAGGCTTGTCTTGCCTCACAACTGAGAATACTGAAATGTAATTGTGAATGGGAAGTCCATCAGCAACGCCTCGTCAACGGTTAGAGTCGTAGGTGTCTCAATGCGTGTAAACACTTGGTAGAGACTCACGTAAGAACTTCGAGCAAACGGTCTTGTTCAGCAGCCATTCGTAATTCCATAGCAATACGACGACCACTCGACATCGGCTTTCTCCAAGTCGCATTCCCATACGGATGGCCAACACTGACGTGAACGTTTGTTCCTCCACCCAAACGAGGGGCGACGTCATAAATGTAGTAATTCATGTCCTTGTCAATACAGGTTTGTAAGCAGAAAGGTCCAATGATTCCAGGATCGTAATGTTCCTTGCTTGCAGTGATAAATCGTTCTCCAAGTTCAAATGCTTTCTCAAGTAGAGATTCACGAATAGTCGCTGTGTTATGACCAACGACGGTCATCTCCGGTATTTGTTGATGGGCTGGCATGGTCATTTGCTGCGGTGCTGGCAATCGAACATGACCATCAAGGGATGACTCGAATCTCCAATCGACTCCGAGTAATTCGAGTTTTTCACCCTCTTCAGCAAGCGGACTATAGAAAAAGTTGAGATTGAAAACAGGTCCAATCACATAGCGTTCAATACGAGCGCCTGCTAATGATTCCTCATCGATGACGCCTTCAGCAAGGAGGGTTTGAGATTTTTCTTGATATTCAGCATACGAGGCACAGGTAAAGAATCCACGTTCCAGTTTCTTTTGAGCGTGGTGAAGTTTGACAATGACCAAACAGTCAATGTCTTGAGGGTCTGCAATCGCTTCAGGGTATGGCAGACCTGCTTTGTCAAGAATCCAATAATAATCCTGCTCTTCGGTTCGCTCTTCCATTCGAAGCATGTTTCGAGATCCGAACAAAGGTACTTTGAATGTATTTTCAACATCTTCAATAGAAGAGTAGGAGGTAAAGGAACGGTTTGGAATATAGATGACATTTCGCTTTCGCATTTCGTCTTGCATCTCAGGTTTCATGACATCGTTAAACGAGGGCATAACAATGGCCTTGTCCACCATTCCTCGGACGACGCGTCCCGATTGTGAGCGGTGTGCCTTGAAATAATTTGCATAGGTCCTGTGTCGGCCTTCTTTGCAATAGGCGACGGTAGGAAACCCTTCTTCAATCGCTCCATCACAAATATCCAATGCGGAGTGAGATGCAGTCATCCCGATACGAAGTTTCATACGATCGTAATCATCAACAACGGCCGCTATTTCTTCTTTCGACAACATTCGATTCCCTCAGTAATGGTTGTGTAGAAGGGGGGGTCTTTCATCTCATCGGAATGAACAACATCAGTCATAACGCTGAAGTTGCATCAATTCGTCTGTTGTGAGTGTCGCACCTGACATCAACTTGCTCATCAAATCTTGAACTTCAACACGAGCCGAAGGTCGTTGACCTGCACCAGCATTTGCTCCACGCATGGCACGGAGAATATCTTGAATCGAGTGCAAGCAACGGAGTGATACAATGTATGCACGATGATTTTTATCAGCATCTTTCTTTGAACCACGGAGTTTTCTGTGAGCGGATTCGGCCTTCTCACGTTGGTTATCGACTTCTTTGTTCCATTGGAGCATCAAATCGTGAGCTTCTTGTGCCGCTTCTGCAGCTTGTTCAACAGCACCATGTGCTGTTTCTTGAGCTTCCATAGCCATCCTCAGAGTTTCTCTGGAGTCTTTCAGATCAGTATTCGAATCTTCTGAGATTTTCATCTTTTTGATTTGTGCACTGATTTCCTTCATCCGCTTCATTACTTTGGTTTCGTTTTTACCAGTGTGGCGTCCCATCTCGAATTCATTTTCCAAACGGATTAATTCACGGCGGAGTGAATGAATGGTATCAGGTCGGTCGCGGCGGCCTCGACGCCCATCGTCTCGTTGCTCTTGAACCGCTTCTGGGCCTTTTGCAAGATTTAGAGCGTCTTTGGATTCACGAACCATCTTGTTTGCTTCTTGCCGAACCGCTTTCTTGTCTCGAACAATTTCATTCATTTGTTCACGAATTTCACGCTGTTCTCGAACTTGAACAATCAATTCACGGACTTCGCCGTTCATTTCATTTCGAGTAATGGTGAACTTCTTTGAGTTATCATTACACTCATCACGGAGGATTCGGTATTTTGTGGCCTTTTCATCAACCATCTTTCGTCGTTCTTCGAGTTGAATCTTGAGTTCATCCATTCGTATCTCGCCTGGTCAGTGGAAGATTCCCATCTTCT
>Ga0115000_10005050_pt1 | contig 10657 bp, 28 predicted proteins | sample ArcticOcean_MG_C_6_FD_89690 | JGI IMG/M metagenome (GOLD analysis project Ga0115000, IMG submission 89690) | Marine microbial communities from western Arctic Ocean - ArcticOcean_MG_CB8_128 | ecosystem: Environmental > Aquatic > Marine > Oceanic | place: Arctic Ocean: Canada Basin | collected... | reverse complement strand
TGAACGAAGTCTGCTGTACCTTCCATGATTGCTTTCTTCTTGCTAATCACAAAGATAGCGACACCGTTATGCCACTTAGAAGATTCGAAGCGTGTGGTGTGTTGCTCGCCCTGCTTAAGCGCAACCCATCCCTCTGCTGAGGTAAAGATCTCACTGTGCATGCGAATATCGGCGTCTTTGGCTTTCAAAGCATCCCACGTGCCTGCTCTGGGTTTTCTCCAGTTCCAGTCGTCTACTAAGAGAATGCAGTTCTCTGCTAGTGCGTCCCACGCTGCTAGGATACCGTCACATTGATCCTTGCGACTATGTGGCCCATCGTAGAAGTAGATGTCGATCGGTGCGATCCCACGCATGTTAACAGATCTGAAATCTTGATCAATCAAACCATGTGAACAGGTCTGCCACGCTTCTGCGTTTCCAGGCCATGAGCTAGACGCAGTGTAATTGGTCATGAACTCGTCTTTGGGTCCGCCAAACTCGCTCCAGTTATCGCATGTGAGCGCTCGGATATTTCTGTTGTGATATGTGGCTGATAGAAAGGTGCTTCCCTTCCACGTGCCTACCTCCGCGTACGTAATACCTTCTCTAGAACAGAGATTATTGAGTAGATGTCGGTACTTGTACCCGGACATCCCATGTAAGCGAAGCAGCTGGTTGCTCTCGTCTTTCGGATCGAGAGAGATCTTGCTTTCTTGCCTGTGTGCACGATCGAGCGCCCAACGGGCGTGCTGCATTGCCTCTTCAATGGTTTCGAATCGTCCTGTAGTGGGCGATATATCTGGTCCGGATCCTGAAACGTCTGGAGATGCCATGCGCTAGTACTCTCTTTCTTACGTGATAATCACTTTTATATTATACATTGCAAAAGATAAAAAGTTTTTGAAAATTTTCTAGAAGAGATTTTTGCGAAAATGGATGTTTTTGAAAAAGAAAAGTTTTCGCGAAAAGTCTAGAGCAGCGAGAGTCTAGACTTAGGCCAAGCCCTGGCTGCGTACCCCCCACACAGTTTGCGGGGGCCCCCTGCGCTAGGCGCCCTTTGGGGGCGCGCTCTATAGCGCCCTGCGTCCTAGGCGCCTACGCCAGCATAGCGAATAACGGTACCAGGCACATAACTACCACAGCAGCTGCGAAAGCGATGAATGCATAAGATGCGACTGCAGCCATGAAAGACATGAGCTTAAGACCGATCTTCACCATATGCTTAGCCAGTGCGACACCGAGAGCAAACACCATGATCATCAGAAGCAGGTTCATTATCTATCTCCTATTCGTATCTATTCTATCACTCACGGTGCGACCTTACACGCGCGAGCAGGAGTATGGCCTTGTTCTGACACCACTGACCCAATGGCATGCCCCTACTGAGGAACACTCTCGCTAGATAGAATAGGATCTCCGCCGCGATCTTTCTCATCTCTTCCCTCCGTACTTCCTGTCTCTCCACCAGGTTCTTATTCTTTCTTCTATAGCCTCTCCCACAATACCGAGCACCACCGCTAGGGTGATGCCAGTTACTGCGAAGAGTATTGCCTCTAGTCTTTCCATGATGACTTAGTCGACGCTTAGGACGTTGACCAGTTCTTCTTTGGTCAGGGCGTGACGGCCGATGATGTTGCGTCGCTTAGCGATGCGGAGGAGGCTCTTCCGAGTATTCTCGCGGAGTCCTTCCACGTCGGCGCGACCTTGAGCAGCTTCCGAGATTTCGAGCTGGAGGTTGAGCATCTGGCGATGCGCGTCACTATAGTCACAGTTCGCCTGGAAGAGCTGCCGATCCAGGGTGCGTGCCTTATCATGAGCCTTGCGTTCCCGGGTCATTGCAGCACCGAGTGCTCCGAGCTTAGCGGCCTTAGGAGCCTCTGCGATCAGAGCATCACTGTTGCGATCACGAAGCTCCCAGTTTCCTGTAGTCTCGTTAAAGGTGTTTTGATAAAAGCCGTGAATCCACTGTTTGCGATTTGCCATGTTGCCTCCCCAGGCGTTGTTCTTTACGTTGTTATTATAACATGTAGTTCTGCGAGTTACACATTAGCCCAGATTGAGTATCCGTTGTACCCAAATGGCGATGACACGACCTGAACCTTCACTACCTTGCTGCCGTCCCCGCCGTATCCCTGGGTATGGGCTTGTTGTGCTCCGGTTTCGGAGCTCCACCAGATTGCTGATCCCGACTTGGCAGATCTAGGGTACTCACCGCTAATATTTTGGATGCTGTATGCGATCATGTTATCTTAGCTCCCGTAACCGACTTCGAACTTTGTACCACACGCATCATAAACATAGATGACGTCTTTTTCGTCATGGCCTTTGTCTTTGGCCGATGCCAGGCGACGGTCATGAACCGCGGCATCCTTAAGCAAGTTATTGCGCATGAACTGCTCAGCAGACTTGACGTCAGGAGCCGAGCCATAGTGAGTGCCAGTATAAGCATTTACGATTCGAATCATTGTTGTCTCCCGACATGGCTGGTTGGTTACATGGATATTATATCATCTAGCAACCGCGGTTACACACGCTAGACGGCATGGACCGTACTAATCGTATCATCCATGCACCAGTCATTCTGGAAGAACAGGCCTCGGGCGATCAAGGTGACCGTCTCAGCATCAGCATCACTTTCAAAGTGAAAGACCGAAGCATTGATATCGTCGAGCGAACCATCTTTCGAACTGTCGACTAAAAAGGCTCCAATATCTTGGCAGTCGTCAATGTCAAGCTCGTCAGTTGAGGCGATGATTGCAGTGTACTTAGTCATTGTTTATCCTTTCAAGGATTGGTTGGTTACGCGGATATTATATCATCTAGCTCTGGAGGTTACACCCAGAAACAGAGCCGATCGGTCTGTCGTATCTCATCCAGATCTGCCGCCGACAGTGTCTGGACAGGTCGTGTCTCACCTTCCAAGTCAGCGAAAGCCTGGAAGCTAGGATTAGTAGGCTCATCATCGGAGCGGAGCGGCTGATCCTCCACCTGCTGGTAGCGGTAGAAGCTCTCAGTTGAGTTGTAGCTATCCTGCTGGACGGCATCCAGTGTATCCACGATGCCCTGTAAGATGTCGCAGGTCTGTCCACCAAGTGTAGTGTTGGGGTTGACATGCTTGATCAATTCACGGATCTCAGCTCTAGCATTAGCGAACTGGGTGTCAATGTTATTCAAAGTCATCTCTATCTCCTTATCTTCGCACCTATTATAACTTACAGCTCTCGAAGTTACACCACGACTTTGAAGTTTTTAGCTTTGATAGTAAGCTTGGTGTTATTGATCATGATATCAATAGCTGTGATCCTAAGATCTTTGTTTTTGTAAGGGGATTGAATAACCAGAGCTTTGTCTTGAAAACGAACTGGAATGATTTGATTTGTAGAAGTGTTGAGACCTGGGACCACACCATAGGGATTTGTGTTGATAACAATATCACCAGCGTTACATTTAGAGTTGATGTTCATTTTTGATCTCCTTAGATCTTGGTTACATGGATATTATAACCTACAGCTCTCAAACTTACACGTCTTTCACGTTGGAGATCTGGGTCACCTTGTCGGCGATGACCTCGATGTGAGGGTTGTTCATCTTCACCATCTGGTGCTCACCGACGAACCACTCAGCTTCCTTGGCTTGAGCCTTGCCGATACCTACGGTCAACGTCTGGGACCAATGATCCACTGAGGTCACGATGCCTTCGGCGATCTGCTCCTCATACGGCTCCTTGAAGGGGTTGAAGAACTTGACCAGCTGTCCGGGGTGATAGCCTACACTCTTATCAATTTCGATTGCCATCTCTAGCTCCTTATCTTCACGACTATTATAACCTACTGCTCTCGAAGTTACACCTAGTAACCAACAATGCTATAGCCTTGAGCACGTAGCTCATCCTTCTTAGCCTTGATGCAATGTGGGAGCATGGCCACCACAGCTCGGAAACGACGACCCATCTTGTCTTGATATTCGATGACGTAACTCATACTTGAGGAGCCTGAATGTAGAGGTTGCACGCGCCATCAATCAGGTGCCGAACTCGGACCTTGGCTTCATCGGCGTTGCGAGCCTTTACCGTGCGACTGCCGTGCTTTTTGAACCCGACTTTCTGAAAGTAGCCAACCTTAAACGTTTTGAGTGAGCTTGCCATGATGATCTCCTTATCTTCAGGGATATTATATCACTATAGGTCGAAGGTTACACCGGCGTCGATGTTGAAGTCCACCACGGGATCATTCTGCGACTCAGGCTGCTGCTCCCGTTCCATGCGCTCAAGATATTCGGGAGGAGGAAGTGGGAGGGTAAGTTCGATCTGCATTATCGTCTTACCTTAGGCTTAAGTGACAAGAAGCCCACAACACCCAGGGCTAGGGCGATGATAGGAAGAGCGGGAAAGAGCAGGATTGTGCCGATGCCGCATAAGAATGCTACTTGCTTATCGTTCATGGTTACACTCCGCACTTGTAGCTATTGCCACCACAGCCACAATCAACTAGCAAGGTGACTTCTTCATCATCAACACCCACAACAGGGACACCGTGCTCTTTAGCTGCATGCTCCAGGTTCAACATTTGCGTCTCTTGCATAACCACGTCACCGGACTTCACACACACCATGTTAAAGTTCTTGATCTTCATAACCATGTCCTCCTATTCGCCGCTATTGTACACTACCTACTTTTGGGTTACACTATAATAGGTTAGTAAGGTTGCATTTGCTCTAGCCCTTCCAGGTAGGCCGTAGCCAGGAAGCATAGGGCCAATGCCGCGATTGCGTACCCGGGTTTGAGGTCACCAGCTCGGTAGCCCTTTGAAGGAATGTCTTCTTGATAGAATAAGAAGTCTAACATTATAGTACCTCCACGGTGAAGTCGGGGTCATTTTTGAGACTGATCCATCGAGACCAAGGACCGTGAGGGTGGCCTTGAGTTTCTGACTCGATGAGTAGGAATGGCCCGGGGGATGGAGTGTTGAAGCTAACTGTTAGCTTCTCGCCTACGACGCGCCAGTCTTCACCCTGCTCACGAACTCGGTTCTTGCCGTGACGGCTCTTACCTGCCAGCTTGACTTTCTTACCTACCATTCTCGTTTCCCCTTGTGCTTGGCCTTGCGGCTCTTTCCGGCTTTGACGTCCTTGGAACGATTGTGATGAGCACCATCCTTACGATTGAGCAGCATCTCCATAACGTGCTTTTGTCGTACCGTGATTCGCATCATCTTCTTCTTCCCTTTGACGCCTTTACGTTTCATTATAACTACTGGCTCGGGAAGTTACACAGGGAGCCGGCACCAATCGATAGGCGGACTGAAGTATGCCGGGTTAGGCTCACGTCGCTTGATGATACGATGTGGCGCTGGGCCACTTGAGATGCGGTACTCATTGAGGTTATAGCGAGCTTCTTTCCAAGTGTCGGTTTCCGCCACGTCCTCCCAGTAACCACCGTAGTTCCCTTGAACCACGAAGAAGTAGAGATACTTGTTAGGCTTGGGCATCGCGGACCTCGCTTTCCAGACCGATCCACGATACCGTGTGGTCCGAGCTCCAATCGTTCTCGAAGAAGAAGCCACGACCGACGAGGGTCACCAGCTCCGGAGTGTCGCTTTCCAGCTCGAAGCGGTAGAAGCCGGAGTGAGCAGGACGTTGTCCCGCCTTAGCCATCTCCACCAACTCTTCAACACTCTCAACATCGTCAGCTGATGCGATGATCGCGACGTAGTCGTTTTTGATGTAGCTATCTTGTACCATTTTGTTGCCTCCCCAGGCGTATGATTCGCTTATATCATAACAGGTTCTTTGAAACTTACACCTAGAAGGCGTCAGTCCCACGAGCATCGTAGCACCAGAACTTAGATATCTCACCGCTATCATCAGTCGGGCCGGTGCACTCCTTGAGCAGGTTGTTCCTCATGAACTGCCTCGCTTCGATATCCATCTCAAAGTCTGCATAGACCTTACCGGTAAAAGCATTGACAACATAGACTCGATTGGGATCCATAACCATTATGAGCTCCTTAGCTTCACCTTTATTATAACCGGCGGTTCCCCGCCTTACACACAAGACCCCTAGACACAGCGGGAGGCGAGGCTAAGTTTGTTGCCTCGCCTCCCGCCCCTGGGGAGAGTTGTGCCTAGAGAATGCCGTACTCCCGAAGACCGCGTGCCGTCATGTCCAGCACGTATCCGTGGCCAGCGCCACCGAATCGGTTCTTGGGGACCTCGAAGACGCGATACTGGAAGAACTCACTCTTCTCGCTATCTTCGATGCGCAGGTGACAATGAGCGTCCACCATGTGCTTGAGTTTGTTAGAGCCTGCCATCTTACCAGACTTGGTCACCTGGCCTACCACGATGGCGATGGCGTAATGCTCTTTGCAATAGTCGGTGATGGCTTGGAGTGACCGTTCAGACGTTGCCGTCGTAATGCGCCCGGAATTGAAGTGCCCATCGTCCAAGGTCTGGAGCGAGTCGACGATCATGAAGAGCTGCTTGCCAGGATTCTTCTCTCGAATCTCGTCAGCATGCTTGAGCAGCGTAGGAACGTGACTGTCCTGTCCGCACACGAAGCCGTTACGAAGATTGAGTCGATCCACCACACCGCGAACCTGATAAAGGCTTTCCTCTGCAGTGTTGAACAAGCACACATGGCCATGTCGCGTGAGCGAGTCAGCCAGCTGGAGCATGAGTGTGGTTTTACCCGCACCAGGTGTACCAGTAAAGAGCGTTGCCACCGATGGGGTCATGCCCTTACCGCCGAAGGCGTCATCGATGAACTTGATGCCAGTCTTACAACGTCGCTTAAGCGCATCAGGAATCTCGATCGAGAGAATGTTTGCACCGCGTTCGATGTCGGCATGTTGAGTCTTGAGTCGCATTTAGTACCTCCCCAGGTTGTTTGCGTTTCGTTTATATTATAACCGGCAGCTGTTGGAGTTACACACCCTCAGCTCTAAGAGCTTGTGAAGCATTGATCGCCAATCTTCTCGAGGCTTCATACAGCTGACTTCTTAGAATATCGATATTCTCTTCATCCAGTCGCAAGGTAAAGCTCGCACCAAACGTAATCAGTGCAGTATCACCCTCAACGTCAATATCAACGGTTTCACCATTAGATGCGAGATTATTCAGGTCGAACTTAGCCATGATAGGCTCCTAGGCTGGTTGGTTACATAGATATTATAACCGGCTGCTGTTGGAGTTACACAACCTGGCTAAGAGCGCTACACCACCTACCAGAGGCCGTGATCACCGCGCGCATTGACGCCGAGTTCCCGCAGGATGTCGAGCACTTCCTTGTTCTTGCCACCGACATGCCACAGGGTGAGCTGGTCGAACGACAACTCGCCGTAGTTCTTCCACGCGTAGATCGTGATGGGCTTGCCCTCAACCTCGAGGTTCCACTCGTACTCGACCTTATCATCGGGATATCCGAGCAGAGGCTCACCGAACTGCTCAACCAGCTTTTGGCCTGGACCATGCACGTAACCCTGTAGGCAGGTGCCGTTAACGTTGATGCTGCCATCATTGTGAGTTCGAACTTCTAAAGTCATTGTGTGCCTCCCCAGGCTTTGTTCTTTACGTGGATATTATAACACTCAGCGTTGCGGGTTACACAACTCCGACAACTGTTGGACACCGGGAATGGTCTCCTCCTCGTCAATCGCTATAGCTGCTTGAGCGAAGAACTCACCGTCGTCGAGCTCCACGATGATGTCGTCAATCGCGGCACCTAAGGCTAGTTCCATTCTGGCTTCTAGCTTGTCGCGAGCAATCTCGACCTGAGAGTCCCACAGTGCTCGACCGTGCCTGGCCTGAACCGGGTCGCCGATATCGAAAGAGTTGCTAAGCTCTTCTTGAATGCGATCGCAGTGTTGCTGAATAGCTTCGATGATCTCGCGCTTGGGAATGAATATTTCAGATGCCATGTTGCCCCTTAGGCTTTGTTCTTTACGTGAATATTATACCAGGTTGCCCCGGGTCTTACACAGCATCCGGATATTCACCTGAGGCCTTGAGCACCTCGGGATCCGAACCGGTATCAACCAGCATATCGAAAACGCGCTGTTGCATTTCCGGAGACATCGGGCCGCTGTCCATTGGTGCTTCGTCCAGTGGTGCCGCTCCGCCAGTAAATCTTCCCCACTGTGCCATTACGTATCCCCTTATCTTCAGGGCTATTATACCACTAGCCTTGGAGGCTTACACTGCTACTTGAGAACCGATACACGCCGGGGATTGAGTTTCTCAAACTCCTTTTCGCGCGCAGCTATTGCCACAAGCAACTCGGCCCGGTTCATCTTGGAGCGATCGGCGATGTCTAACATACGAGCCTCAACACGGAGTTCTTTAACAGATAAGCGTTTGACGGTAGGGTTTTTGGTATTCATGGTAGGATCCTTACAAGATCTGGTTGGTTACGCGGATATATATCAGGTGGTACCGGGAGTTACACCGGGTTCTGTACATTCCACACATCGCGCCGAGCGTGGACCATCACCTGTTGAACCAGATCAGCAGCTTTGTTAATGTCTTTACAGCGTTCCGGCGTGAACAGCTTAGTGCCATGCTCTTTATCCAGCTCGGCAAGCTTGCGACGTACAGCACCCATCAGGTCGTCGACTTGAACAACTACATTACTGAGATCACTTAGAATATCTTGAGCATTTGACATATTAGTAAACCACCCTTCCCAAGCCCATGCTGTCAACGTTGAGGCTGGAGCGACGGAGTCGGAGTCCGAGAACACCGATGGTTGCGAAGATATCTTCAGAATAGCGAGTACTCACCGCGGCGGTCTCCCGACCGTACATGCCTCGACCCGAGTAGGTCGCGTCGACCGTGGCGTCAATGCCCTCAGTCTCAAGTTCTTCAACGATCGCTTTCGCGTGTGCTAGTTTCATATTGCCTCCCCAGGCTTGATTCACTTATATTATACCAGGTTGCCCCGGCGGTTACACAACTAGTCCATCAGTGGGAATGAGTTGTAGTAAGCGTTCACGTCTTTGACCACCGCGAAGGTGTCCACGTTGACCTTGAGGTCCGCGGTCCCTCCCTCGAACTCGTCCTTGGCAAACTCAATGGCATGCTCAAGACTAGGAGCCGTGATCTGGTTGAAGCCAACATCACCGTAACCGTTCATGTGAAACTTGAAAGAGTAGAGTTTAGGCTTCATAGGATCATCTCCGTTTTCTTCACCTACATTATACTCGGCGGTCTTGCGACTTACACACCCTGCTCGGGCGTGTCTTTCTTGAGTTACCCGCCTATTTCGGTCCACCATCATCTGCTTGCTCGCTTCATAGAGCACTTCGCGCAGCTCGTCAATGGCTTCTTCAGTGAGCTCGAGCTTGATCAAGCTCCAAGTGATGGCGTCATTGCTGATCGTGAGCTTAGCTTTCTCAGAGCTGGGGTCAATCTCCACATCGACGTCGATCATCCCGCCGTCAGGCCCTGCATCACCGCACTCGGCCTCAATATAAGTCTTGCCGTGCCGATGCTTCTTGATAATGCTTTGTTTCATATTGCCTCCCCAGGCTTGATTCACTTATATTATAACAGGCTGCCTCTCCACTTACACACCGACTCTGAGCCTATCGACGACTCTCGGAGAACCGTGACGAACTTGACAACGCCTCGACTACTACGACTGAAGAATATGACAGGGGTGGAATCAAGCGGGTACTGCATTGCGATATCCAAGCCAGCGTAAGTCGATATCTCGCCGAGCTCTTCGTCAGTTAGATTGATCAACACTACCTCGCTCAAACCGGAATGGGTTCGCTTGAATGGGTTGCGCTATAGCGAGGGAGAGAAGAGTGCACGAATCACACGCTGGCCTGCGCGATCATCGAGGGCCATCACTCAACTCCCTCAGGTAACCTATGTTCATATTCTACCCCCGCTATAGGAGATGTTCAACTTGATTTGAGCGAAAACTAGTGGACATAATGTACAATCAGTTATACATTTTATGTGCAGTGAAAGATTGAAGCAGTGGATCCGAGCTCGCCTTGAAGAGACAAAGAGAGACAAAGAGAGACAAAATGTGACAACAAGGGCGCGCCCCCGCCCTAAGTAGAGCAGCTGTGATCACCCGGCTAATATCGCTGTCTAAAACGACTGTACAGCAGTTCGCTAAAACGGTAGCCCTGTATCCACAGCTGCGCGCTCATACGGTCCGCGATTACAAATGTCCACTGCTGCGCGTCGTCGGCCTATATCGCTCGCTTATATAGCGTACACACGTTCGCTAATATGACGTAGACACGCGCGTTGGCTAAAATAACACAGAACGCAGGGATCGCATGGCCGGACTGAGGTGCTTGTGCTATAGCGTGTCCCTATCTATGCGCTATATGATTCGCTATAGGTGTTAGTACTATAGAAGTTTTTATTATAACCTCCCTGCGAGATAGATATAGAATGTTAGTGAGAGGATATCACGCATGAAGATCACTAAAGGGCAGTTGAGGCGGATCATTCGCGAGGAGCTCCTGCGCGAGCGCGTTAAAGCTGTAAAGATGTCAGATGCCGAACGCAAAGGAGTGAAGCAAGAACTCCACCGTCAGGCGAAAGAGATTCGCCAGATTCAAAGCCGGATTGAAGAACTCGAACCACATGTTGAACAACTTAACGCGGAGCTCGATCGACTCTTCAGGGTGAGTGAATTATATGAAGAAGTAGATAT
>Ga0115000_10005046_pt1 | contig 10661 bp, 11 predicted proteins | sample ArcticOcean_MG_C_6_FD_89690 | JGI IMG/M metagenome (GOLD analysis project Ga0115000, IMG submission 89690) | Marine microbial communities from western Arctic Ocean - ArcticOcean_MG_CB8_128 | ecosystem: Environmental > Aquatic > Marine > Oceanic | place: Arctic Ocean: Canada Basin | collected... | reverse complement strand
TGTTATTTTTGCATCCTCTCTACCCTCATAAATTCTTTTAATTTTTTTATCATCAGCAAATAAATTGTTATCGAAACTAGAAATAATAATAAATAATAATAGAGCTATTTTCTTCATCTTTGTTTAAAAATTTTTGTTAGTTCAAGTAATGATTTTTTGATTTTGTCGTTTTTAATATTATTTATCCTATCTGTATATTTGTCATTTGTCACATTATTTTTATTAACTTTCTCTTTTTCAAATTTAGTTTGAGAATCGTCAAAACTTATAAATTTTAGCTTTTCAACAACCGAATAACCAAAGAAACTATTCATTTTGTTTATTATTTGTTTTTTTGAATATTCTAAATCTACTTCATGGCCACGCTTGACCATTATAAGAAGAGTACTTACTTCAAACTTGTTTGAATTTTTAAATAATTTTGGATAACATATTTGAAAAAGCTCATCTCCAACTACGTACCTCCAATTGTTTAGGGTTTCAGAGAAAATATGTCCCTTTTTTTTAATTATTTTTTTTATGCTTGTTGGTAAAGTATCTTTAAAAGATCTTAATCCTTGAAAGCTTCTATTTCTCTGCTTAATATTATTTTTGTAAGACATATTATTTTAAAGTAATGATAACAAAAAAAATTCTTCATTGGTACGATAATAATAAAAGATCTCTCCCGTGGAGAAATAAATGCTCACTAAAGCAAAAAGAGTATTTTACTCTTGTAAGTGAATTTATGCTTCAACAAACACAAGTAAAAACTGTGATTCCCTACTTCAATAATTTTTTAAGAAAAATTCCTAATTTTAAATCTCTTGCAAAAATTAATGAAGCTAAACTATTAAAATATTGGCAAGGTCTTGGTTACTATTCAAGAGCAATAAATTTAAAAAAGAGTGCAAAAATGATTGTTGATAATTACAACGGTAGACTTCCAAATAATTTTGAAGAGTTAAAGAAACTTCCTGGTGTTGGAGATTATACGGCGAGTGCAATATCTGCTATTGTGTTTAATGAGCAGATTATTCCACTAGATGGAAATGTAGAGAGAGTATTGAAACGTATTTTAAATTTAAAAAAAGAAGAAGAAATAAAAAAAAAAAATAAACATAAAAAGAAAAAAATTTTTGGAAAAACATCTAGGTCAAGTGATTATGCTCAAGCTTTAATGGAAATAGGTGCACTTTTATGTAAACCACAAAATCCTTATTGCGAAAAATGCCCAATAACCAAATATTGTCTGTCATTCAAAAGAAAAGATTATGAAATTAAGAAAAAAGAAAAAAAAATTATAAACAAATTTTATCTTGCAACTTTCTATAAAAATGACGATCAACTATTGTTAATTAAAAACAATAAATTTAAATTTTTAAAAAACTTACTTATTTTTCCAATGAAAGAGATTACTCAGTCAGACTCTTTATTAAAATCAAATAAAAAGATAAATGTTAAAATGTCAAATATGAACATGAATATATCTGTAAATTTTTCAAATGCTAAAAATAAATCTAAAAATGGTTTCTGGATTAAAAAAACAAAATTAGAAAATTACATGATACCAACTTTTACAAAAAAAATATTTGCAACATTTAAACATAGTCTATGAAAAAAGTAGTAATAATAGGTGGAGGAATTTCAGGCTTGTATATTGCAAGCTTAATGAGACTAAACCCAAATTATGAAATCACAGTTTTTGAAAAGAACGATTCCGTAAATTTAGAAAAAGGATATGGTATTCAGCTTTCTGTTAACAGTATTAAGTTATTAAATAAAATTGGCTTTCACGATGTCAGCCTAAAAGAAAAATTTTTTCCAAATAAAGTAAATTTTTATTCTTTACGAAATAAAAATAAAATATGTGACTTAGATATATCGGTGTTTAATGACAATAAAGATAAGTATACAACTTTACAAAGATTCACTTTAATAGATTTTTTAAAAAGTAAAATTCCTAGTAATTTAATAAATTATAATAAAAAAGTTGTTGAAGTTCAAAATTTGCCAGAAACTATTAAAGTAATTTTTGAGGATAATTCATCAATTGAATGTGAATATTTAATTATATCTGACGGAATATTTTCAAAAGCTAGATCACTAATTGTAAAGAAAGAAATCAAACCAAAGTATTTTAATTCTATTGCTGTAAGAGCAACTATTGATCACAATGATCTTGGGGATATTGATCACAACAATATATCTTTATTTTTAGGATCTAATTTGCACTCAGTAGTTTATCCAGTTAATACAGATGGTCAGTTTAACTTCGTAACTATTCTTAGAAAAAATCTAAAAAATCATGAATTAGCTGATTACAATCTATTTAATAGTAAAGATTTTGTTTCATCTGCTTTATTGGAAATATCAAAACAAGTAGATAATAATATTGTAGCAAATTTAAAAGATATTAAGTGCTTTCCTATATTTGTGAGCACAGAAATATCTCAACCTGAAAATAAGAACACCTTTTTTATTGGAGACGCTTTTTTTTCATTTCCACCAACCTTTGCACAGGGTGCATCTCAATCAATAGAAGTTGCTCACGAACTATATAAAAATTTTGAAAATAAGAATAATCAATTCAATAAGGAAAGAATTAAAAGAACAAAGATGATTGACAAAAAATCACGATTAAATTATTTTGTTTTTCACCTTTCTAGCCCATTGATGAGTGGGATTAGAAATTTAATAATGAGATATTTAGTTAAAAATAATAAATTTATTAATAGTTACTTGGGTAAAATTTATAAAAATTAATTATTAGCAATTAATCTTTGTCTTAGATTGTCTATAGGAACAGTTGTGCCATTTAGATTGTAGTGCCAATAAGTCCAACCATTACAGCTATCAGAGCCAAGAATTGTTGCAGCTACTTTATGAATAGATCCTTCAGCTTGATTATGTTTGATACTTCCATCAGCCATGATTTTAGCTGTAATTTTTTTCTTTTGATCAAAAATACTTGTACCTGGTTTGATAATTCCAAGTTCTACCAAAGATCCAAAAGGTATTCTTGGTTTAGATCTGTTATTTTTAAGAGTATCTAAGAAATCATCTTCAATAGGTTTTGTATTTTTTAATCTCTGTTCGGCAGCCTTAAAATAATTTTTTTCTTTTTCTATTCCACAATAATTTCTACCTAATTTTTTGGCAACAGTAGCTGTAGTTCCAGACCCTAAAAATGGATCTAAGATCATGTCACCTTTATTTGAAGATGCTAATAGCACCCTATGAAGTAAAGATTCTGGTTTTTGAGTAGAGTGAACTTTTTTACCATTTATCTTTAATCTTTCAGCTCCATTACAAATAGGCAAGTTCCAATCAGATCTCATTTGAAGATCGTCATTTAAACATTTTAATGATTGATAATTAAAAGTATATTTTGACTTTTCACTTTTAGATGCCCAAATTAGGGTTTCATGCGCATTTGTAAATCTTGTTCCTCTAAAGTTAGGCATTGGATTTTTTTTATTCCAAATTACATCATTTAAAATCCAGAAACCTAAATTTTGTATCGCTGTTCCAACTCTAAAAATATTGTGATAACTACCTATCACCCAAATTGCACCATTTTTTTTTAAAATTCTTTTACATTCTTTTAACCATGCAATAGTGAATTCGTCATATTCTTTAAAACTTTCAAACTGGTCCCACTTGTCATTTACGGCGCTGACTTTGCTTCTATCAGGTCTTGTAAGAGAATTTTTTAACTGAAGGTTGTATGGTGGATCAGCAAAAATAAGATCAAAAGTTTCAGTTGGAATTTTTTTTAACTCTTCAAGACTGTCACCATTAATAATTTTATTTTTAAAATTGTTATTCATTTCTATAAAACAATTAGACTCGAAATAAATTTCAGGGTCAACTTCAGATTGAATTAATTGGATTCTATTTGTGTTTAGATTTTTTTTAACAACTAGATATTGTGTTGTTCCACATGAAACTTATTTTAAATTAGAAATAGGGGAGAATGTTTTTCGGTGATATTTTGTAATACCAAATTTTTTAATAGCACTTAGATGTTCTTTGGTTCCATAGCCTGAGTTGGTCTGCCACCCATAATTTTTAAATTTTTTAGAAAGAGTGATAATAAATCTGTCTCTACTAACTTTTGCGATGATAGAAGCAGCAGAAATACTAGGAACTTTTTGGTCCCCTTTAATAACATATTTTAAGTTATAGTTTTCAAGATTTGGTAGTTTATTACCATCAATTAAAACAAGGGAAGGCTTCTTTTTAAGTTTAATTATAGCCCTTTTCATTGCAAGTAAGCTTGCATGCAGTATGTTAATTTTTTCAATTTCTTTAACTGATGCTTGACCTATAGCCCATATAGAATTTTTTTTTATATACGCAAAAAGCTCTTCTCTTTTACTTTTAGATAAACTTTTTGAATCCTTTAATAATTTTTTATTAATCGATTTATTTAATATAACGGCTGCTGCATAAACTGGGGCAATTAAACTTCCTCTACCTACTTCATCAACGCCTGCTAAAATTTTCATTAAATATGCAAATTTAAGTCAGTGATTTTTTGCTTTATCTTTTTTAAGTCTTCCCACGAATATTTTTTATTTTCTGGAACTCTTAAAAGGTATGAGGGATTAAAAGTTATAATAATATTATAACTGGTGTCTTTTACTATAACCTCTTTCCACTTTCCTCTTTCAATAGTAATTTTACTATTCAAGCCTGTTAATGATTCCATGGCTGTACTTCCCATAAGAATTATTATTTTGGGTTTTATAATCGAAATATGTTTTTGAAGAAATTGAGAATATCTTTTAATTTCTGCAGAAGTAGGCTTCCTATCTTCAGGTGGTCTAAAATTTACAGCATAAGTAGAATAAATATTTTCTTTCTTAATGTTTATTGCATTTAACATTCTTTTTAAGAGGTCTCCAACTTCACTCAAAAATGTTAGTCCAACTTTGTCCTCATTAACGCCTGGAGCTTCTCCAATCAACATTATAGGACTATTAATATTTCCATCACCCAAAACTATTTTTTCAGAGTTATTTTTTAAACTACAATCTTCAATTGAGTTTATTTGTTCTTTTAATTCAGTAAGTGCTTTTTCTTTATTAAATTCTTTAACATCATTTCCCTTTTTTGAGATGTTAGAAGTATTTTTTATTCTATTGATAGGGTTTTTGTCAAAAATAAAGTTAGATCCGATAGAATTTAATAATTCTGAATTATAATTCGTATTTTGATTTATTTGTTTTTTAGACATACAATAGTTTAATGTTAATAAATTTTTTTAAATTCGTTTTAATATTATTATTTTTTCAAAATCCATTATACTCAAAAAGTAAGACTTTAAACGATTTTAATTCTAACTATTTATCAAATTATTTTTCAGGAATTGTCGCCTATGAGAACAGGGATAATTCTGAAGCTTTAAAATTTTTTAAATCTTCAAAGTTTTTAATCAAGAAACACAGCTCTTATCTTGAAAGGTATGTTTATTCATTGGTGCTTGAGGGTAAGGTTCAGCAAGCAACTAATGAAATTAAACTTAATTCAACTAAAAATAATTCCAATTTTTTTGAGGCCCATTTAATTTTAGCACTAGATAGTTTGAAAAAAAAAAATTATGAAAAAAGCCAATATTATTTAAAAGAATCTTACAAATCTATCAATAATGATAAAATCACATTAATAATTGCAGAAACACTAAAGGAATATTTATATGTCTTTAAAGAAAATAAAATTCCTAAAATAAAAAAAAATTTTGGAAATTTTTCATTAATTAATGAAGTTTTTCAAAGATGTTATTTAAAAGACAAAAATACAAAAATTTATTTTGATAAATTAATTAACTCTAATACCGATGAAAATTATTCTAGATATATATTCTTTTATGTAAGTTATTTGATTGAAAATAATAGCTATCAAGAAGCTGAAGAAGTAACTAATAGTTTGGAATATTTAAATTCCTCTTTATTAATTTCACAAGGAAAAAACTGGGTTCAAAATAAAAATTTTGAAAAATTTAGAAAAATTTTCTCTTGTAAAAATTCTAATGATGTAGTGAGTGAATTCTTTTTTTTAATAGCCAACCTATATTCCTCTCAAGGTAATTATGATAAATCTAACTTTTATCTAAATATATCTTATAATTTAAATCCTGAATTTTTATTTAACTTATCCTTACTGGCAGAAAATTATTATCTAAATGGTGACTATTCAAAAACCTTAAAAATTTTAAAATCTTTTGATAAAAAAAACCAATTTTATTATTGGTTTAAATTAAAAAAAGAAGCACAAATTATTTCTAAGGAACTAAGCAACGAAGACTCTTTAAATTTTATTAATTCAAAGTTTAAAAAAATTAAGAACCCATCTATCAAAACAATTTTTGATATTGCAAATTTTAATAAAAATGCAAAGAAATATAGAAAAGCCATTGATTACTATGATCAAATACTCTTAAAAATAGATGTTAATTCTGAATTTTATTCTGAAATTTTATATAGAAGAGGAGGTAGCTTTGAAAGATTGGGAGAATATGAAGATTCAGATAGAGACCTGCTAAAATCTTTAGAAATTAATCCAGGTGATGCTTATGTATTAAATTATTTAGCCTACTCTTGGTTAGAACGAGGGTATAAAATAGATACTGCACTGCAAATGCTTGAAGAAGCCTATGCAACAAAAAGTAACGATCCCTATATAATTGACTCAATTGGTTGGGCGTATTATTTAATTGATGATTATGAAAAAGCAGAAATTTTTTTAATTAGAGCGGTTGAATTGATGCCAGAAGATCCAACTGTAAATGATCACTATGGAGATATCCTTTGGAAGCTAAATAGAAAAATTCAAGCAAGGTATTTTTGGGAAAATGTTTTAAATTTAAAAGAAACAGAACATGAAATGAGAAAGAAGATAAACAATAAATTAATCGAAGGTCTGAAAAATTCTTAGTTTATGAAAAGTTTCAAGATTAAGTCTCATGCTAAAGTAAATCTTGCACTAAATGTAATAGGAAAAACCTTTAAATTGCACAAAATTGAAAGTATAGTTTCTTTTCTTGAACTACATGATTTGATTTATTTAAAACTAATAGACAAGAAGGATCACAGAGTAACATTTAGTGGTCAGTTTTCGTATAATATTAGTAAAATAAACACAATTACATTATTATTGAATTTACTTGATAAAAAAAAACTTTTAAATAATCAAAAATTTGAGATAAAGATTGTTAAAAATATACCCCAAGAATCAGGAATGGGTGGTGGCTCAATGAATGCTGCAAGTTTAATAAATTTTTTTATAGATAAAAAAATAATTAGGCTAAAAAAAAATGAGCTAATAAAAATAACAAGTTTAATAGGTTCTGATGTTATTTTAGGTGTAAAACCACAAAACACAATTTTATCTTTAAAAGGAAAAATTAAAAAATATAATAAAAAGATTGGGCTATATACATTAGTGGTAAAACCCAACTTCGGTTGTTCTACAAAGAATATTTACTCGAAGGTTAGAAAATATTCAAAATCTAAATTTAATTTTCCTAAATTATCAATGTTAAAAGTAGAAAATTTATGTACTTTAAATAATGATTTAGAGGAAATTGCATTTCAAAAATATCCAAAGCTTAAAAAAATTAAATCATTTTTATTAACTATAGCCAATACTGCATTTGTGAGGATGTCTGGATCTGGTTCATCAATTGTGGCTTATTTCCATTCTAAAAGAGCTTGTGTTAATGCATACAAGCAGTTTAAAGTGAAATTCAATACTCACTGGTGTATTGTATCAAAAACTATATAATTTTTTTTTTTTATGTTATACGGAATTAATATTGGGGCGTAGCCAAGCGGTAAGGCACTGGTTTTTGGTACCGGCATCCTAGGTTCGAATCCTAGCGCCCCAGCCATATATGAATAATTTAATAGATAAAATTTTTTTTAGATCACAAAATCTTAATCACATAAATTTAGGTATCAGAAATATTAAAAGAGAAACTGAAGTAGAAAAAATATTTAGTGCCATTCATTCATTTTCAAAAAAAAGTGAAATTCGATATGTTGGAGGTTGTGTTAGAAAAATTATTAATAAAGAAAAAGTTGACGATATAGACTTAGCTGTAAATTTAATACCATCTGATGTTTGTGAGGCTCTTGAAAGAAAAGATATAAAGTATTATGAAAGTGGGATTGAACATGGAACAATTACAGCGTTAATAAATAATATTAAGTTTGAAATAACCTCACTTCGAAAAGATGTTGACACGGATGGAAGACGTGCAAAAGTAGAATTTTTAGATAATTGGAAAGAAGATGCATCTAGAAGAGATTTTACAATCAATTCTATCTATGCAGATATCGAAGGAAATCTATTTGATCCTTTTGATGGAAAGAAAGATCTAGAAAAAGGAAAAGTAAATTTTATAGGAGATGCTGAAACAAGAATAAAAGAAGATTATTTAAGAATCTTAAGATATATTAGATTTTTTCTTAATTATTCAAAAAATAAACATGACCCTAAAATCATTAATACAATTAAAAAAAATTTAAATGGATTTTCTAATATTTCTTCTGAGAGATTACTTGATGAGTTTAAAAAGTTATTAATATCCAAAGGATTCTTAAAGATAACAAAAAATAAAGATTGTTTAGAAATTATAAATCTAATTTTTCCTCAATTAAAAAATATTTCTATATTTAATAATTTAAATAATTTTAAAAAAAAACTTTTTAGGGAAGTTGATTTCATTTTTTTATTATCTTTAATGATTATTGATGGAAATGATAATGTAGATTATTTTATTTATAAATTTAACCTCTCTAAAAAAGATCAAAAAAGGCTTTTATTTTTAAATAATTTTAATTCTCAGAAAATCACTAACAAAACATTTTCAGAAAAAAATTTAAACAAGATTCTGTATTTTAATGGTAGAGAAGCTTTAATGGATGTTATTTTTTTCAAAATTTTTAAGTCAAATAAAACTGATAACAAATCATTACAAATAATAGAAAAATTTAAAGACAAAGAAATCCCAATCATGCCAATTAAAGCAAATATTTTAATGGTTAAATATAATATTCCAGAAGGTAAAGAATTAGGAAAAAAACTAAAAATTATTGAAGAAATTTGGAGTAATAATAACTTCCAAATTTCAGAGAAAGAGGTTCAAAAAATAATAAACAATTAAACGTATTTAACATCTTTAATTTCAAAGTTTTTTACTCCAGCTGGAGTGAAAATTTCCACATGGTCATTTTTATTTTTTCCAATTAAACCTTTCCCAATTGGTGATTGAAAGTATATTAGTTTTTTTTTCAAATCTGCTTCATCTTTTCCAACAATTTTGTAGCTAATTTTTTCATTTGTATCTAGATTTTCTAAATAAACTGTAGAACCAAAAATAACCTTACCTTCATTACTTATTTTCGTAACATCAATTACATTTGCACGAGCAATAATATCATTAATCTCAGTTATTCTTCCTTCACTATGTGACTGTTCCTCTTTAGCTGCATGATATTCTGCATTTTCTTTTAAATCACCATGAGACCTTGCCTCAGCAATTGCCGCAACTATTTCTGGACGTTTTTTTTCCTTCAAAAAAATTAATTCTTTTTTTAATTTTTCTAAACTCTCAAGTGTAATTGGTTCTTTATCCATATTAATCCCATTTTGCTATAGGAGGCAGTGACATTAAAATTCCCTCTGTATTACCACCCGTTTGTAGTCCAAATTTTGTTCCTCTATCATAAAGTAAATTAAATTCAACGTACCTACCTCTTTTAATATATTGTATTTTTTTTTCTTTTGCAGTCCATTTCTTCTTATATTTTTTATTTATTATTGAATTAAATATCATTTCAAAAGTTATACCAAGATCACATACAAATTTAAAATTTTTCTGCCAATCATCTTTTTTATAATCAAAAAAAATACCTCCAATGCCCCTCGTTTCTTTCCTGTGAGGAAGATAAAAGTATTCATCACAGCATTTTTTATATTTTTTGTAATAGTTTTTATTATGCCTGTCACACATTTTTTTTAATTCATAGTGAAGCGAATCTTTTTCTTTAAGATCGTTAATACATGGAGTTACATCCATTCCACCACCAAACCAGCCATGTGTAGTATAAATAAATCTGGTATTAAAATGAATTGCTGGAATATGAGGGTTATTCATATGCATAACAATAGAAATCCCAGATGCCCAAAAGTTTGGGTTCTTGTTTGCCCCAGGAATATTCTTTTTCATTTCATTTGAAAATTTCCCATATACCTCAGAAAAATTTACACCTACTTTTTCAAAAATTTTACCATCTTTTAAGATCCTAAATTCACCACCACCCTCATCTTTAATTTTATTTTTAGTCCATATTTTTGACTTAAATTTTTTTTTATTATTTTCTAATTTTTCAATGTCATTACAGATAGCATTCTGCAATAGCTTAAACCAATTGCGTGAGATTTTTTTTTTTATTTCTTTATCCATTATTTATAAAGCCAGTTTGTCTTAAATTTTCTGAAAGAGTTATAGCAACCGAAGTTGCTATATTTAAAGATCTTTTATTATTAACCATAGGTATTTTTAACTTATATTTTATTAAATCATGAACATCTCTAGGCACGCCAGCACTTTCTCTTCCAAACAACAATGTATCATCACTTTTAAATTTAAAATTTACATATGATGTAGA
>Ga0115000_10005042_pt1 | contig 10665 bp, 11 predicted proteins | sample ArcticOcean_MG_C_6_FD_89690 | JGI IMG/M metagenome (GOLD analysis project Ga0115000, IMG submission 89690) | Marine microbial communities from western Arctic Ocean - ArcticOcean_MG_CB8_128 | ecosystem: Environmental > Aquatic > Marine > Oceanic | place: Arctic Ocean: Canada Basin | collected... | reverse complement strand
TTTCAATGCTAATCCACATTCATGTCCGAATGTTACTTCTGCTAAATCACCTTTATACACTGTTGATGCCATCTTTTATCCCTCATTATTATGCTATTAGTTCGCTGAAAATTACTATCTCCACTTGAAATGTCATGCGGTGCAACCTCTTGGTTCTATCCGAGAGGTCAGTTCGTGTTTTATAGAGTAATCGGTCAAAATTAGCCCCATCGCCCTTACGGCTCGCGTGAATGATTCGCCGAACCTCATCTTCCATCTTTGATAGTTGTGCGCGACCTTCCATTGTGCGCGCATCAACTGTTACATTGATGCGAGTGTGAACGAAGTCATAGAATACTTCCGGTTGCTCTTCGTTATGCGCGGTCTCATAGAGAACAATAGCATCGGAGCGCGATAAATCAAGCCGCTTACCGCCGGGTTCAACGGTGGTAATATCTTGGATAGTTGGTTTTCGTTGCGAAGAGTTAGCGCGATTCCATCCATCATCAAACAAACCTTTGATAAGTTCAAGGGATTCAAGAGCCATCAAAAACTCCTCCCTACTGAACTTTCATTACCCGCTTGCTTCTTCGCGGATTCAATAATTGACTCGTAATCCGGGTGATTTGAGGACATTTTAGAACCATTTTTAAGAAGTATATTACCTTCTTTATCAACTTCATAGTTAGGAAAAGCCGCCGCGACAAGGAAAATGCGCCCTTCGTCGCTGTATATTGAGTTTTCACGCGCTGCTTTTAGCGGAACTGCCAACTTCTTGAGTATGGCTTCTTCATCCCACAACTTAGTCAAGCGTCATCACCTCCACATATCGCGGTAGCGTCTCCGCTACTTGAGCCTTTAGGAGTTGGTATTTAGAACCTAAATCAACATTCTGTGAACCTTCGGGGAGGAGAACGCTTCGGTCATCGGATAGTATCAAATCCATCGCTACCAACTTAGTGCATATGTCTTCAATTGCTTTCTCCACATATCGCTCACCATAGACATAAGTTACCTTGACCGCGTTCCATGAGAAGTAAGGATATGTGTTGTTGAAGTAAATGATACCCATGTCGTAGTCGCACCACCAATCACGCAAGCGCGCTTCATCTCCGGTTGTTCCTCCGTGATAATCTATGGTGAATCTTGTTTGACTAACAGACGAAGACTCAGTTGCAGCCGCGCTTATATCTCCTGCGAGGTCAGTGACTCCGTTTAGAACATTACCTGTCTTACTTGTGTAATATCCTATCACAGCACCGATTTTAATAATACCGTATTCAGCGAACTGTGCTGTGTCAGTGAGAGTGATGGTGGTTGATGTAGCCGAACTTACTGTTCCTAAGATTGATGTTGCGCCTGTGACGCTGATGCCTGTTTCATCGCTAACGGCAACCGTCGCTGTCTCCCCTGCTCCACCGCGACGCATACTTGTAACTTTGATTTGCGCGCTACCATAGTCTGCATTGGCGGATGCCATGAATTCGTGATGGAGGTTAGCGGTTACAGTTCCACCGCTTGCCTCCGCGTCCTCATGAGTGAAAGACGGAGAGAAAAGAATAGCCGATTTACCACGCCTTAAATCCTTATTGATAAGGTCGGATAGTTGTTGCGCGGTAGTAGTGTTATTGAATTGAGCATTGAATTTTGATAACGATGTCCCCACAGTGAGGGTAGCGACTCCGCCACCGCCGGGGCATAGATAGACTGCATCGGTGTCTGCTGTTAGATTAGTGAAATCAATAACCTTGAGTCTTACTTCCGCGCATGCTATCTCGCGATACTCACTACCTTGCCATATTTCAAGCCTCATGATTTGTTGAACATTGCGGAATAAGAGAGGAACTGAACCGACATAATCTGTATAATATCGTCTTCTGTATGGTTTGTATGTATCAAAATTGAGATACTCGGCTGTCTGTAACATAGGTCGCCATGAGTTGTTAGTGAGGTTATCAATCTTATCTTGGGTGCGCATAATCAAAGTCTCAACTTGAGATTTGGTTACGCCTTTACGCTTACCATTAGTGAATGATTGAAGAGGTTGGATATACGCGTTATCTGCAACATCGTAATCTCCGGTAACAGCACCAACCCATGTGACAAGAACAGCAGTTCCGTTACGAGCGATAGCGGTGATAACCACAGTCTCTCCCATTTCAACATCACTCGCGATTTCAACGCTGTCACCAACTTCAAAGCCGGTGTGGCGGTAATCACTCGCTGAGATGAGCGCGGTTGTAGCGTTTGTGTTAGAATCTGCCGTTAGATATACAGGGTCGGGTAAAGGGATTTGAAGAATGTCCGCGACCTTCTGCGCTGTTGTATAGTATAAACGCGTAGGGTCAAGAGGTCTTGATGCTCGCTCACCTGTTTGAAAAACGGTGGGCATTACTGACCCCCACCTATGCGAGCAACTGCTTCTTGTAATTTGGCACTAATTTCTGCGGCTTTGGCTTGTGCCTCGTCCGCTTCTTGTTGCAGTTTAGCGGCTTCTTCTCTCAATGAGTTTAGATACTGTTCTTGAGCAGGGTCTTTCATAGGTTGATTCATTTGCTGTTGCCTTTGTTGTTGTTGTTCGGCAAGCATCCTACCAATTTCACCGGGGTCGTTTTTGAGAAGGTTGAACATCAAATCACCTTCTCCACTTTACCGAGATTGTAGTCCATTGCTTTATTGCAAGCCCCGCATCTTTCAAGATAACAGAAATGTAACATGCTACAATGACGACAGCGCGTTCCTGTGCCAATGTTAAGAACATCGCGAATGTTTCGTGAACGGGTGTTTTGATTCTTGACAACACCTTTCAGTCTGTCGCGTTGTGTATCATCCACACGGTCGCCTTCGTCTTGTTTCCAACCTTGCTTAGCCATTCTGTGAATGTCTTGTGGGGTTAATCCTGTCATAATATCACCTTCAAGCGGTGACTACCACAACATATAGATTGCCTTGCATGGTGTATGATGTTACACCTTCAACTGTTTTACTGTTGGTGTAGTCGTCAAGAACCTTTTGCACTCCACCCGCTACTGCCGCGCCTGTTTCACAAGCCTCATCGGGTGTGAATTCAAACACTTTGGTATCGGTCAAGAGGAATCACCTCAAGCCCTTAAGCCGAGAATCCACCAGCGACCATCTTGAATGTGCGCTACGCTTGCCGCGCCTAAGTTACCATTTCCGAACACAACATAATTGTTGGTTTCATCAACGGAGACTGAAAGGCTACCATCGTTCAATGTGACTGCGCTTTGGTCCGGTCCAAGTTTGAAGAATACATCATCTTCTGTTATTGCTGATAAAACGCCTCCGCCAATAGTAATACCTGTTGCATTCGCCGCTAAAGCGGTGATTACACCAAGTCTAATACCTGTGGAGCCATAAAGAGTCTCTCCGATATTGAAGTGAAGTCTTTTGTCAACAGTTTTAGCAACAAGCGCAGTATCACCAACAGCGTAAGCGGCGTTAGCCACTACACCTGTTGAGTATAGACTTGTTACATGTCCGCCAGCCGCGACGACTGTGCGGAGAGTATCTCCGTAATGGACATCAAGCCCGCCGTCTGTAAATGTTCCTTCCATCATGAGCATATCGCCCAATACATGTGTTCGTGTGTTCAGTGTGTTACCTGCCGCCATTATTCATCATCTCCTGTTGTGTTATCCATATCGCCTTCGCTCATAGAGTCTTCGGTTGGACTAAGGTGTTCAGTGGCCTTCGCGATTAACTTTGTTTTGGTTGATAAGGAAGAGTATGTAACCCCTTCTTCGTCTAACCATGACATAATATCACCCTTAGTCCACTTCATGTCGGGAATTCCGTCGTCGCCCTCATCCACCTTTGCAGGTATAGGAGCAGGTAGCGCAAACTTCACGCCGTCAACTAAAAACTCTCCAACAAGGCCGCGCGCATGAGTATCAACCCACTCTTGTGACCTTTGTTCTTCTCTTCCCCAAAACCAATGACCCATGCGACCCATATTACGACCCGCCTTGTGCGGACCTTTGTATGTAACCGTAGGCAAGGAAATCACCTCAAACTACAATTAACCACAATTCCATTGCGGTTAAGTCGTCAGTAGTTCCGTCGGCTGTTGCTTCCATGTCAAAAGTTAAGACTAAATCACTTGTCTTTACAATCGCAATGTTAGCGGTCGCGTCGGCTCTTTGTGAGATTACTGATATAATTTGATTACAGTCTCCCGAAAGTGTTAGGGTTTGAGTGTCTGCTAATGCCGCATTCAATGTTAAACACACCAATCGTGGCTGATGACGATTTGCGCCGTCAGTCTGTCGTGGTTCAAATGAAGTCAAAGCGCCCGGATAAGCCGTTAGCCATGTTGTATCATCTTGGTCCACACCAGCCCAAAGGGGTAAATCTAAATTTACGGTCTGTGTGTATGTCCCTGTTCCTGTGTATGTTATTCCTCTATGTGTTGTCGCTGCCATATCTAATCACCTCATTGTAAGTCGCGAATGCTACCGCTTGCACCGAAGAAAGAACACCAAAGTTCTCCCATTGTTCTGTAAAGACCTTCTTGTCCAAGACGGTTAATCGCGAATGGGTCGCCGGTTTCAATACCGCTTTCAAAGTATTGGGTCGGGATTGCAGTTTGGAACCACAAATAGTCAGTATCAAGATAGTAAGCGCGAGACAAAGAACCTGCGCCTTCGTCGCCCATATCCTTTGTAGGAATGATTGGGACACCATTGTATGTTGCAACAATGAATCCTGCTTCAATACCCGGAACACCCTTCACACCGGAGTATGTAGGAGTGATACGCTTGCTGTCCATGAATCTTTGTTGAGATTGTAGGAGTTGCTGTGTGCGCATCAAAGTGTCGTAGCCGGTTAGTATAACCTTTGGATTACCACCACGAACCCAAATTTGTTGGAATAATCCATCAAGTTGGTTAAGGGATAAGTTACGGTTCACTGATGTTCCGGTTCCGTCGCCACCAATGTCACATTCCGCACTGTGGAACGCCGCACTACCGTCGCGAGTAATTGAATACATGTCGTGGTCCGTCAAAGCATCAACTGAGCCGGAGGCAACAGTCAATTTGTCGGGGTCTGCTGTAACACGGTCAAGTGATTCAAAGTCGTTTGCGGCAGGAGTTGTAACATCTTCAAGCATCATTTTGTTAACATGCTCAGCGTGGTGCTTACCCATTTCTTCCTTTAGGACTTGGCGAACATCGCCCATTCCGTCATCCTTGTCGGATAGGAACATAGCGACTTCGGATAAGTCAAAGGTGTGTGCAATAGTCTTAGGCTTAGCCGCGACATGCAGGAATTCCGGTCTTGAGGTGTCCGGTAGCGTTGCGTTCTCAGCAAGTCCGCCACCCTTTTCAAAGGAAGCGCGCTCAGTGAGGATTCTCCAACCACTTCTCTCCCACGGTTTCTTAGGTAGGATTGAAAAGGCGTTAAATTCTTGGTTTAGTTGAGACCAAACCTTACGACCATAGACTGCTTGATATGTTCCTGCTGTTGTGGACATCATAGGGCTGTCTGCCTTCAAAATGTCACCACTTGAGTAGGTATATCCTGTCTGTGCCGCACCACCGTAGTAGTATCTTTCCATGTCTTGAACTGTTCTTACATAATTTCGTGCCATAATCTTCACTCTCCCTTCAATGCTTTAGCGGCAAGTCGGTGAACAGCGTCCCACGACATATCTGCCATTTCCGTAGTATCGGGAACGGTAATGGTAGTGGATGAAACACTCTTAGCGAGTGTTGTTCCGCTACCGGATGAAACGCGGCTAATGCGGTCATCAAGTGCGACCACAGCCTTTTGCAATTCAAGGAGAGGTCTGCGCGAATCAAACTTGTTTCGTGCGGTCTCGTTCTTTGCTATGCGTTGTTCTGCTGATAGGCGGTCGGAGAAATAATCTCCGAGAGAGCCTTTGAATTGTTGCTCAGTAGTTGCGGCCTTATACACATCGTATGCGGCTTCAATATCTGCTTGAGATACATTTTCGGGTAGGATATATTCACCCTTGATGACATTCTTGTTACCGCTTGGAGCGCTACCAAAGTCCATCTTAGGGCGTTTGCCGGAATCGTCTTCGCCAGCGCCTTCAAGAGAACCTTGTCCGCGGTGGTCAAAACCGGATTGGCCGGGTCCATAGCCTTTGTTTACACTATCAAAATGTGCGCGAGCGTCTGCAACATCATGTCCGCCGGACTTTACTGTTCGCTCAAGCCAATCTAAATAGTCAGTCGTTATCATATTGTTATCTGCTTTATTAGTCATGTTCTCACCATACATCATATCTTCGTCTTCGTCGTCTCCTCCGAGTCCGAGGTCAAGTTTAGGTTCTTTTTTCTTAGATGCGAAGGGGTCTCCGCCTTCTTCGTCGTCTCCGCCTTCGTCATCTTCGTCGTCTCCGCCTTCTTTGCCTTCAAACGGAAAGCCTTTGTCGGAATCTTCATCTTTCTTGTTACATTTAGGACAGTCGCCGCAATCACAATCTGCTTTGTCTTTGTCTTCTTTGTTTTCGTCCTTATCGTCATCGTCCAATTTCTTGGATAATCTTTCTAATACATTTTGTAGTTCACTCATTGGGTCGGTCATAGTATCACCTGTGTCCTCCTTTAAGATGCGAAATTGTGCTTCGGGGTTGATACCCTTCTCACAAATTGTTACCTCATGGAGTTCCATACGACGGATTTCGCGGTAGTCACCGCGGGTTGCGTCGCTCTTATTGACACGCTCAAAGGCTTGACCGCCTATTGAGAATGACCGTAGGTTGCCCTTACGGATTTCGGATGCAACTTCGCGGGCTTTTTCAATATCCCCGCGTAGTTTAATGACTACGAACATTCCTGTGTCGTCAACTTCGGATTTCCAAACGCGACCATTACTATCAGTATAGTTCGGAATAACTGTTCCGACTTGAATGTTGGAGTGGGCTAATTGCACATTACGGAATGCTTCGGCTTTCATGAATCCGCCGAACGCTTCTTTTAATGCTCCGCGTGTAATAAGGTCGCCTTGCTTGTCAACCATTTCAACCGAAGCGTAACCGGCAACTACCAAATCATCGCCATATCCCTTGAGAACAAGGGGGGCGGAAGTTGGAGGTGCGAGAATTGCCATCAAATTTCGTCATGGCTTTCTTGTATATCAAACGCGCGGTTTGGTTATGGTGACATTCCCGCGATTGTCAGTGATGGCTTCTTCGCCCTCAGTGGTGCGAATATGGGTAGTTTTTTTCTTTGTAGTCGCGGCTTTTTCTTTGTAGTCGCGGTCCGACGGGTTGAAATCCAAATTAGTGTCATCGGTCATGTTTGTAGTTGGCCCTCGCGGTGACTCAACATCTGCTCCCGCATAATTTATTCCAAGCCCTTCAACACCTGTGGAGGTTATCTTCTCTTTTGATACGCGCTCTAACATCAATTCAGCCATCTCAAGACCGCGCTTGATAATTTCCTCTTCTTCGGGCAAGACTTCTTTACGCTTCTTTGTATGACCTGCGGGAAGTTCGGGCTTCACTTCGCGCTTGTTCTCTTCGTGTTTAAGGAGGATAGACGCTATTGGTTCCCAACAAGGTCTCATATCTTCGGAGAGTTTGATGAAGTAATCTTCACTTTGACCCCACAATGTTTTTTGAGGTTCAAGCATCCAACCGCCTTCTTGCTTATCAACTTTATAAATGACTTCATCGTCAAGAGAAGGGAATATGATATGGATAGAACCTTTATTCAGCCTAACCTTATGGGGTATCTTAGCGTTGTTAACTAACATTGATAGCGTCTCAACGCTGTCAGCGGCTTGAGGGTGAGCGTCACGGTCTATGCGAGCAGAACGAATTTTGTATGTAGGATTCTCTTCGCCACTTTGGGTAGCACCTGTGCAAAACACAGTCGCGTGTTCTCCCTTGTCATACCCTCTTGGCCCTTTCGCGCTACCAACATCCATGTAATGCTCTCCTTCCATTTCAACAGAACGCGCACCGTAGTTTTCGGGATGCATGATTGGCCCAACACCTATACGGTAATTCATACCTTTACGGTCAAGGATGATAACATCAACCTTCTTTTCCTTACTTAGCACAACCCACTTAGGATGGCGGGTTTCTCCTCTCATGTATGTGGTTGATGCGTCACGCAACAGAATATCACTTGAGGATTCCTCGCGTAATAAATGAATTGCTTGCTCTAACCCTTCATCATCTGCGCGTTTTGTATTGTATGGTTCCGGCATTTTGATATGGACAGACGATTCAAAGTGAGCGCGCAAATGACGCACTCTATCCTTAGCGGGCATATTGTGTGTCTTCTCGTCTGCGGCTTCAAGTAAGTCTATGAAATACAAATTCTCTCCATCTATGATTGCGTGAACCACGAAGTCTTTATCACTGACTTTACCCATCTCGTCATTCATGTCATCGGTCAGTTCAACCAATTTCATATCTGCGTTATACGCTTTGATTCTTTTACCCTTCTTTTGAAGGATGACAGGTTCTCCGTCTATTATATGAGACGCTATCCAATCTCCGCTAAACCCGCGAAGGTTTTTCAAATCGCTATAATCAAAGATGCGATGCATTGCTTTTACGGGAACAGGGCGACCATCGGCTTTGAAAACAAGAGTATCGTCTGTCATACAATCAAGTTCTTCAACAACAGACCTTAACATTTGACTACCAGCGCCTATATCTCCCCATGCAGGATAGTTCTTATTAGGCTCTTCCCCTGTAATACCCGACGCTTGCATTTGAACAGGAGGGTATTGAGTTCCTCTATCCGCGCTTGGGTCATAAGGGTTCAGTCCGGGGTGAAAATCACGCATTGCGTAAGGACAGGCGGCGAGGAGACGAGTGTTACCCCCTCCGTGATAATCACCTTTATGGTCTTTAATTACGAGATTGTTTTGGGATAAAGCATGCGCGCTATATCCCCATTTAGGGCGCATCGTGTGTCCGAAAGCCTCATTTGTTGCTGGACATGTATGAATGGCAGGTAATTGAATTTCGTTAATACCTACACCACCCACCCCAAACTCTTCTGTGTTGCTATTGATTTCACCCTTTGTGTTTTTTCGGTTAGTCACATCTCGTTTTAGGACATTTGTAAAATCTTTCATCCGTTTAGGCAGAACCTTAATCCAATCTTTATCCTTTTTCGTTAAGGGTTGTGTGCTATTCGCGTGTCCTTTGATACCGTTAGAAGTTGCTATTGTATGCTTATGCAGTTGTTGGTAAGCCTTGTTCAGCGCTCGTAGTTCGCTCCACATAGTCCGAGTTCCTCTCTTAGTGAACCATCCCTTACCATCCACATCCTCAAGAATATCCACAGACTCACCTCCACTCTTTAGAGGCACTTCGTTTAATTCATTATTTTCGTGATGGTGGCCTCCTGTAATGCCTTTATAATCGTATGAAGTGCCTTCAAATAATCCGTTAGCGCGCTTACTTCCTGACCCCTTCCCGTATTTAACTAAGGCTTCTGCGGTCATTTCATCTGTGAGATTATCTCCACTTAAGTTGTGAGGGACATATCGCGCATGTATGGCATCAGCGAAGTCTTCAAAGGATGCGCCTTTCGGTAAGGTTTCGCGAACCTTCTCAAAAATCTGCTTTGTTATCTCAACCCCATCACCGCGCGGGTAGTGTTTCTCATCAAGTTCCCCATTAACATATTTCTCAAAAAGATTGAGGATAGAAGCCTCGTCATCGTCACCAAACCCTTGAACATTTCTTGCTCTATTTTTGTCACCTTGCCATGAAAGTCTATTAATAGGTTTTATAGCGTCTCTCACAAGACCTTTTATTCTGTTAGTAGCGGCATCATCACCAAGACCTTCGGACTTGAAATGGGCGCGAAGAATATCCATTACTGATTTAGATGAAGCGTTTCCGTCTTTCGGACAATGCACATGCGCGTTGGCTATCCAATCTTCTTTCTGTTTAGGGGATAAAGTGCGCGACCATGTTTCGCATAAATGCGCGAGCATCTTAATATCCGCCCATGCTTGGTTGTTAAGTTCGGGAGTGTGAGTTTGAAATAATTCGGGGTTGGCCCATTTTAACAGCGGTTTCATAATCTCACTCACGCTTACAGAATGCTGATGAGAAGCCGCCGCGTCTTGAAGATAATTTTTCCGTAACTCGTTTTTTGTGATTGGTGGTAAATCTCCTAACTCGTCAGCGGCGAGTTTGTTTTGTTTAGTTGCTAATATGTCGTATCGGAGACCTTCTTCTTTGTCCCCTTCGGTATAAGCAGTTCGCGCTTTCTGTCTAAAATGAGACATTATGTTTTGATAAGCATACGCAGGAGTGTCTTTGATAGTATATTTCTTCAATCCATCCTCATCCATATAATGCCCTACGAAATCCGCATCGCTAATCATACGAGCGCGGAGAGCGTTTTTATCGGCTGAATTTAAATCTCTCATTACAGTCCCGTCGGATTCGTGATGCATAGATTCTAACTGTTGTTTTAACTCATGTCGGTCATTGATATTGTCGCGGATAGTATTTGGTAAGTGAAGAATACCTCCTTTGTTGAATCTATCCATTGCTTTATCATATTCTTCTTTATCATAAATCGCAATCGCGCTTTCAATACCGCCGACATCGGTTATCTCATCTTGGTATAATTTTCCTGCGTCTTTACCCCTACCTAACGGGTCGCGGTGTGGTGATTCAAAAACAGTGTGGGGCATAGTTTGTTTCTTGTT
>Ga0115000_10005038_pt1 | contig 10670 bp, 6 predicted proteins | sample ArcticOcean_MG_C_6_FD_89690 | JGI IMG/M metagenome (GOLD analysis project Ga0115000, IMG submission 89690) | Marine microbial communities from western Arctic Ocean - ArcticOcean_MG_CB8_128 | ecosystem: Environmental > Aquatic > Marine > Oceanic | place: Arctic Ocean: Canada Basin | collected... | reverse complement strand
CTTCGTTTTACGGCGACGAAGATGACGATGACAATGACAATGACGATGGTGGCAAAAAGCACCGCTCATTGCCGAAGAGAATCCGAATGCAAAGAGAAGAAACAGAACGCTTGCGATTGGCGGATAAGGAACAACCGTTTGAAAATCGTCCGACGCTGACAAAAGTCATGCTCAGGGACGGATACGTGCCACCCTCGGAAAGAAGGAGAAGAGAGAAGAGGGAGAAGAAAAAGAAGAAAGAAAAAAAGAAAAAGAAAAGGCGGCGTTCGTCTTCTTCTTCCTCCTCCTCCTCCTCGGATGATGAGACTAAAGAGGACGAACAAACGCGCGCGTTGAAAATTCAAAAAATGAGAGAGGAAAGGGCGAGGCGCGAAATGAAGGAACGCGAACGTGCGAAGAGCGTGTTTACGAACGCGACGAAGAATCCATTCGCGTAATGCACATAATAGAAAAATAGAAGAAAGAGGTACAAGTATCTAGGTACATTGTTACATATACACATAGCATTTACACTCAGAAGAATACCTCCTCCTTTTCTAAAACGTTCGATCGCATGACTTGCGAGCCGTACTCGAAATATTCCTCCCTCGTGTGACAGCTCTTGTAAAAATCCGGCATAGAAGCTACAACGGACCCACCAAACCACACCGCGTACCGTTGCATATCGTGCGTAAACACCTCCACGTCCACCGATTTCGCTTTCAATCTATTCCCGCTCTTTACTTCGCTTTCAGAAATCCGTTTATCGACGACTCGTTTCACGTCTCTCTTCACTCGTTTCCCGAATCCTTTAAACATGGTCGAGCCACCGCTGAGAACGATGTTCCCGTACAGTCTCCGTCGGCTATCGATTGGGCACTCTTGGATGGCGTTGTCGACTAATTTTGGCAACGAAAACTGCCAAAAACCGTTCTCTTTCTCGGCAATCATATCCGGTCGGAAAAACACTTCCGGCGCTAGAAATCTCTCGTACCCCACGTCCGCTTGCCACGGCAAATTCGTTTTCGCTCGCACACCTTCCATTCGTATCACGTACTCTTTCGGGTTCCGCTCGTGCAATTCAAACTCTTTCGCGATATCTTTACTTACGTAGCAATACTTTTCTTTCACTTTTTGCGCCACTCTGCTAAACTCCTCCGCCGGAACGTTTTCCCCTCTTTCTCGCATCAACGTTTGCACGAATCTCGTTAAATCTCTCCCAGCTAACGGAACTGATTTGATCGCACTGCTCACCACGTACCCATCGCAGACTGGTATGACATGTGTAACCCCATCACCAATATCTATCACCGTTCCAGTTAATCCGTCGCCGCCACCGTCGTTTCTATCTCTCTTACTATTATCATTACCGCTATTCTCTTCGTCTCCGTTCCTATTCTTTTTACTCGAAGCCGCCGCCGACGCATTCAACGCCACGCTCGCATTCAAGGCTAAAACCGCTTGCACGCCTATGTGCACTCCAGGCACGTTAAACGTCTCAAACATAATCTCCCCGATTCGTTCTCGATTCTCCGCTGGATTCAACGGCGGTTCCGTGAGTAAGAAAAAATGTTCCTCCGGCTCCACTCTCAACACGTTCAACAACGTCTTTTGCCAAAATTTCTCCATCGACGTCCAGTCGTTCACGATGCCGTTCGATATCGGCCACTTGATGGTTTTCGAGTTAATCTGCGCGAGCGCGTCCTCGCCGATGGAATAGTTTAAATCCTGCAAAGACTTCGACGCGTGATGATGATGATAGTAATACTCATACGTTTTCTTCTTCTTCATGCCGTTACCATTTTTACCGGGGAAATTGGATTCATCGTTCTCCTTTTTGCTCGTTAAAACGGACGAGGAGGAGGAGGACACTCCCCCCCCAGAAACGGACACGCACGTTGGAAGCACGAACGACGGCGCCGTGTTCGAGGCGAACCCGAGTTTGGTGTACCCGGTGCCGTTGTCGATGACGATCGCCGGGCGGTTGTGATGAGACATATTATATGTTGTTCCTACTACAAAATAATGGAGAGAAAAATTGGATAAAAATCGTTATAAAAAGAACAGAGAGCTTGCGCGCGCGCGAATGCGCTTCACACACACATGTATTGAAGAATAATAAGAATAAGAATAAGAATGTATCGCAACGCTTCGCAAAAGTTCCAAGCGCACCTCGCCAAGCTCCCACTCGCGATGCTGCCTCGGAAATTAGAAAACACGAACAAATGGCAAAAACCGGAGTTTTCCTTGCGGAAACTCGCCGAGTTGCGGAAAAAAGCGATCGACCTAAACGTCCCGTGGCCGGCGAAAGCGCACGACAAAGCTCGGAAACCAGAGAAGTTTCCTTTAATGAAACCGTTAAAAGGACACAAACGATTAAGAGAAGACCAAATGAAAATGAGAGCGATGAAACTCAAACGCGCCGAGGAAAGACAAGAGGAAGTCGTGCGAGAACACACGCTCAGGAAACAAAAAAGGGCGAAAGGCGTCGATTTTATTCTCGACGAGATCTTCTTGACGAAAAAAGAGAAAACGTTGAAGATGAGAACGATAGCGGATTCGCAAGTCATGAAAACGAATACGACAGAGAGTAGTAACAGTAGCGTCGGTAAAAAGAAGAAGGAGTAGAGGAAGAGAGAGGTGTTTTTCCTTCTTCTTCTTCTTCGCGCTCGCTTCTCAACCGCGGAAGCGCGGGACTGGAGAAGGGGCGTATATTTTACGCAGGCGTACTCTCGGGAGGAGTTCGGAGTCGAGTTCGAAGAGTACCACCACTCGGGGTGAAAACGACGGGTTTCGCCCGAAAACGAAACACCCCGAAAAGGGTGTGTGAAACGAGAAAAGTGATTGGAGTGTCCTCTCGCAAAGGAAAGGGGTACCTCCGAGGAGTACTACTAAGGTTGGAGTAGAGTTTTAGTAAGAGTCGTTTTAGACTTACACCCTAACCCAACCCAACCCAACCAGAAAGAAGATGGAAAAAACTAATCATCTCTTTAGTATTCTATCGCGCAGCAATACACAGAAGACCAAACGCAAGCTTCTTTCTTAGCTTCGAAAGAAGGGTCACAAGCGTGTTTTGTTTGTCGCTCGTTTTATTTTTCGATCGTTGTTATTACGTGTCACAGAAACAGAAAGAGAGAAAGCTTTTTGCTAATTGGTTTTGAGAGGATGATGCAGGTGATGCCGCGGGATGATGCGATGGATGAAAATTCGCGCCTGTTGGTGATCGATGAAAACGAGACGTCTTCTTCTTCGTTCGTGGAAGATGGGTCGACGACGACGACGAATAAGCAGCGTTCTTCTTTTTATCCATCTTTCATCAACCCGTCCGTGCTGAAATCGATCGCGATCGCGACCGTTTCCGTCGCCGCGTTCTCCCTGGCGCTTCTGAAAGCATCCTCTGCCGCCTCGCCTGTTGGGGAAAATAACTCTCGCAGTTACAGTCGCCTGGGATTATCAGATTTGGCGCACTTGGGCTCACACCGCCGTCGCTCGACGTCGTTTTCGGACATCATCGAAACGAGAAACATGTTACTTCCGGAACAGAAGAGAATGCCGACGCATTTGACCACGTGGAGCGAACAGGAAGGGTGGAAATCGTGGACGATCGCGCAAAACGGGTACGCGGAGAATATCGACGATCGATCGACTGGAGCGCTGATGTTTTTAGACGCGATCATGCCGAGAGAGTTTGGAGATAGATTTACGAAAGGGAAAGACCCGTTTCATTTCGCGTGGGTGACGCAAGATTATCCGCAGGATAAGTGCGTCGGCGAGTTGAACGGGTGCCCGACGTTGCCGAGTAAGATGTTTTCGTTCGGGACGGTACCGAAGGATAAGTGGAAAGTGAGCGGGTTAGAGCAAGCTCCGACGTTGCCGTTTGCACCGTGTATTGCGCACGCGTACGATTCGAAGAAGTTTGAACAGTGCGAGTGGTTTTCCCAGGAGAAAGAGGATCCGGATTTGCCGATGTGCGCGAGCGGGAAGAGATTGGATATCGTCGAGCGCGGCGAAGACGGGGAGAGTTTTGACGAGATTTTCGATAACTTGATCGATAAGGTGGTGTGGAGAGGTTCAGATTGGCACTATTTGGAGCAATACGCGGATATTGGGACCGTTGATGCGAATAGGTTTACGCAACACGCGGGTTTGTGCGAACCGGGAGTGGACGTGGATAAAATGAAAAGAGAGGTGTTCCGACAAGGCATTCCGGGCGATTTACAAGGCGAAGCGTGGAATTGCCCGCCGAGATTGAGAGCGGTTATTTTATCTGCGTTGGAGCCAGACAAGTTTGACTGTAAGTTTAGCGCGAACAACATGAGGTCGCCGCAGTCGAATTGCTTAGAGAACAAGTTGCCAATGTTCGATCGCGAAAAGTTGTACGACAACTGCGATTTTGAGAAGTTCAAGTTCTTGTTGGACATTGGAGGCGGGGGTGGTACGTCGTGGTTATCCACGTTTAAGTTCCTGGCTATGCCGGGCGTGTTGTTTCACCACGAGACGGCGATGAGAGATTCATTTTACGACGACGTCAAGCCTTGGGTGCATTACGTCCCGATCATGGAAGACATGTCCGATTTGAAGAAGCAATACATTTGGGCGATGAATAATCCGGACGAGATTAAAGCGATTTCTAAAAGAGCCACGCAGTACACGAAAGATGCCATCAAACCGAACGGGTTGAAGCAGCACGCGCAACACTTTGTGAAGGTGATGCAAAAATATATCGATTCATACTCGGTGGACCCGGAGGACAAGGATTTGACGACGCAAGAATTCGTCGCAAAGTACGGCACAGGTGAAATTTCGGTATCTCCGTATACCGGTGTCGGGGACGTGTATGGATCGGAATAGTAGGATTATGTATGACTACATAAGAAGGAGAAGGAGAAGAAGAAGAAGAAGAAGAAGAAGAAGGAGAGATTTATTGTTATTATTATCATGAACAAAATTTTAGGCGAAGAGGGGGGTTGTCAATCAATGTATTCTATTATTATTATATAAGCTTTTACCTACACATGTGTATCTCTCAACAGTATTCCTACTGTTGTTGTTGTTGTTATCACTATTCTATTGTTATTACCTGGATTTATTTCGTCAAATCGATTGACCAGACTCCGCCGCTGGACGTGCACATTTCCTGTAAAACTTTCGCCGCGTCGACGTTGATAATTTTCTCGCAGGCTTTCAACACCGAATCTTTCTTAATATTACCACTCGTAGAAAGCATCAATCCACGAACGATCGCGCGCTTCGTTCGCGCTTCTTCCTTAGACGTGGCGTCGTTAATATTCATCACGCGATGAAAGCCAATAACGTGTCCTCCGATAACAATCAAAGGTTCCGAGGAGATGAGACGCAACAACTCGGGCTCGCGAAGCGCATGGTATCGGGATTTGCAACGCTTCAAAACGTCTCGGATGTCTGATACAGACGGTAACAATTCGAGTTTCTTCGAGGCGGCGGAAGTAGAACCAAAGCATGGTTTTAGTATCGTTTCGCACGCTCGCCTCGCTGCTTTCCTCGCGTTCTCGTCCACGTCGGGTACTTCCGGCCCTTTCGTGAGATATTCAAAAGGCGAGAAGTCTTTCCCTCTCTCGAAAAATCCCAAGATGCGTTCCCATCTGTCCTTCTGTTGCGTGACGACGCCATCGTGTTTTCGCGAGAAGAGATCATCGCGGCTAGGGTAGAACTCAAACAATGTTCCTTGGTTTGCCGGTCCGCGAACTTCTGCGCCGAGTTCGCTCAACGCTTTCTGTCGCAAACTTTGTTCTTCCTTAGTCGCGTAGTGACCGTCGTTCACTGGAATTTTCTTCCCTCGGGAGAAGCTGCAAAGGACTGAATCTCGGACGCGTTCGTAGTTCCGGTCGCCGAATGAGCGCAACGCGGAGTTGACAACCCACACCCCGTTTACTAACGACGCTTTCGCGGCCACGGCGGAGAGTAACTCCTTCTCTTTCGTATTTCTAGACGCGAGCTTTTTGATGCCAGAAAACTTCATGAAGGAAGTTCCAGATCGCGCGAAGAGTTCATCCAAGCGTTCGTCGACCGTTTTGAGTTTCAACACGTCTCGTATTTGGAACTTTTCGTCCACGAAAATGTCGTCGAAATCGCCTGATTTGTCATTAATTAAGCGTTCCTCTTCGTTTTCGTTGTTGTTGTTATCTATCTCGTCGACGTCCATTCTATCGTCGACGTCGTTTTCCTCTGCGTCGTCGTCGTCGCTGTCTTCTTCCTCGTCGTTCTCTGAATCTGGTAAGTCTCTTCGAGCTTTACCTCGCTGCGGGCAGATGCTGTCTAAATACTCTTTCGCGCCGACCATTCTATCACCGCACCAATCCGACGTTTTCTTCGAGAATAAGTCCTCGACGACTATTTTCGTATACTCGCTGGACTTATACGTCGGTTCTAATTCACTCCACGTCTCTTTTTCACGCTCGGAGTTTTGAAACTGGTAGGAATTTTTTCTCCTTTCTTGTTGCCTTTCTGTTTCGTTCGCTTTGATGGAAACGTTCACTGGAACAATTTTAGTAGCAGCAGCAGTAGTAGCCGCCGTCATCGCCCTCTGTCTTTCATTTTCCAACGCGTCTTGCTCCTCTTTCGCGATTCTTCTCTCTTCCTCTTGCACCGTCTCCGTCGCCTCCTCGTGGTTCTCCTTTTCTTGTTTGACTTTTTGTTGGTGTTGCTTTTGAAGCACTCCCTCCCCGACGATGTGCGTAAATGAGGGACGCATCTGGTGCGTCACGTTCGCCGGCGTCAAAAACAATTCTCCTTTCTCGTTCATCCTGGCCACCAAAATCGATTTCTGACCCTCGTGTTTCTCCCACGACGTTCGTTGCTCCGAGCGCAAGACGACCGTCTCTTCTTCTTCCTCCTCCTCCACTTCTTCTCCTCTTCCTTTCCTCTGCGTTCGACCGCGGTGACCGCCGCCTTTCTTCGCGCCGACGACGCCTTCGTCCGCGGTCGGCACTTTCATCTCCAACCATCCCGCGATCGGTTTATGCGAGATTCTTTTGCACCTCACCGTCGCGTACGGTCGGTTTGGAGGTCTCAGCGGGTACGACACGATCGCTTGGTCGATCGTTTTTCTTCGCTTTTTATTGTTCTCTCTGTCATCATCATCATCATCTTCGTCGCCAAGAAAATCGTCGTCTTCGGAAAGAAGCCGAGGCGTAAAGTACACCGGAATCCGCTTCACGACGCTGTTTCGAAACCAACACAAAAGGAACGTCGAGAATACGGAAGAAGAAGAAGAAGACGTTTATCAGCGAAAAGAACAGGAGAGATGTGTGAGAGAAAAGCAGTCGACGGCTGAAAGAAACGAAACGAGAAGAAAAATCATACGTAAAATACGAACAACAACAACAACAACAACAACAACAACAACGCACCCCGTGTTCTTATTCTTTTCCAAATTCCTCTCCAACGTCGTTTTTGTCGCGGTGTTGTTCGCGGTCTTTTTCTGCCGCCGTGACTGATGCTGTTGTTGTCGTTTCGCCATGACGATGATGAGATGCAAAGTGAAGCGCCTCCTCCGTCTCTCTTGTGCTTTTTTTCCAAAAAAAAAACTTCAGTTTAGGGTCTCATACCATAATTGTAAAACATTCATTCGGAAGCCAAATGTACACCTGAGGGGCGGCACATAAATTCGAGAGATACGAACGACTTTTGCGCGGTGATTGACGACAAAACACACGCACACCAACGCGCACGCACACCAACGATCGTCAATACCACTACTCTCTTTGAAGTGAGTGTTGTTATATTACATATATAATTATATATAAAGAGAAAAGAAGAGGAGAAAAGAAAAGGAATTTTTTCCCGTGGGAAAGAAAAGAGAGGCCGCGGACTTACCTTGAGAGAGAGAGAGAAAATGAACACCGAGAACGCGCCTTTATTGGCGACGACGACGAGCAATATTGAGAGCAACAACAAAAGAAGGGAAGCGGAGGAGACCTTTTGCGACGACGACGACGTGAACGAGAGAAGAAGCGTTCGTGCGTCTTCGTCTTCTTCTTTACCTAGCTTGAAACATTTCGGATTTGGATTCGTTTTCACGTGCGCGTTGCTCGTCCTCGGATCGTCCACGCTCTCGTCCTCAAAACAGCAAAAAATGATGTCCTCTTCTTTAGGCGGGCACAAAGGATACTCCGCGCCAGCCATTGCCAACGGCGGGGGGAATACCGTCGGGAACTTCAAAGACGTCGCGGCGGGTTTGTTGGGGAACGACCACTACGAATCGCTCGGGAAGAAGCACTTAACCAACGAGGAAGGCGAAATAAAAGGGTTGGTGAAACACGTGAACAAGTTAGTCTCGGCGAGCGGCGGTTCGAAATTTCGCATCATCACTTTTTGCAACCACCAGTATTGGTTTTTCGCGAACTTGATGATGTTGTCGCTGAAGAACGTCGCGCCCGGGGTGCTTCCGTATTGGACCATCGTCGTCGCCGACGACCAGACCAAGGCGTACATTCAAGAACAAGCGAAGGAGTATCCTATTGATATTTTCGTGGATAAGAGTTTACACGACGCGTTGCACAAAGGGTCGAAGAATGCCGACGCGGACGAGTTGAAGTCGATGTTGAGTTGGAGAAGAGTGCACGCGTTGTATACGTTGGTCAACGCGGATTACACGGCGGTGTTTTTAGAGCCGGACGTGGTGTTTACCGGCAACCCGATGCAAACGATCCACGATCAGTTGCTGGACCACGACGTGGTCGTGTCTTCGGATTACGGATTTAAATCCGCCGCAAAGAAGACGGTCAACACGAAAATGATCATGGCGAAGCCGAGTAAAGAGGCGAAGAAGTTGTTAAACGTGTGGCAAAAAGCCGAGGCGAGTTACCGAGGCGAAGACGCCGAGAGAGGGTTCTTAGAAGAACACGTCATCCCGAAATTGAGCGAATTGTCGGCCAAAATCGGCGTCGCCGACCAAAGCGTCGTCCAAAACTACATCACGCACATCAACAAAAAGAAGGATAAAAACACGGCGTTCTTCGTCACCGGCACCGGATGCCCGGACGTGAATTTCAAGTTGAACTTTTTGAACCAAATTTCTCAACTGGTCATGCCAATTTCTTCCTCGGTCCAAATGACCGTGGATTACGAATCCGTCGCGGAAGGGTGCGACGTGGAAACGAGGAAAAAGATTTTAGGGTTACGACACGACGCGAACTCAGCCGCGTAATCATTAATCTCTCATCATTGTAATACAAAAAGAAGAACACGTTTCATTTCATATTCAATCACACTTAATTGTTATTTAATTGGAGAAAGAAAATTTGCCAGAGAAAAAATCCGACAAAACTCAAAAAAAAACAAAAAAAATATCCTGCAGCAGTGCAGGGGAAAAAGACATTCTTTACGTAGACATTCTAGACGTTAAAAGAACAACCGCTGTTTCGAGCACGACTCACGACGACGACTCTGCGACTCTGCGACCTTTCACTCCTCGCGGAAAAAGAGGTTTTTATTATTTATTATTTTCGTCTCGAGAAGAGTCTGGAATCTTTTCTATAAATTCATCAAAACGAGTCATTGCACAATTATTATTGAATAAACAGAAAGGGATCTCTCATCAAATTCTTATATCATCATGACACCTTTAATGAAATTCCTCCGCGCGAACGTCCTCGAACTGTCCTACTTGACGGAAAAGAGAACGTTAATTCGCGATTGGCGTTTGGCTTTACTCTATTACGCATTGCTTGGTTTAGTCACCGCGTACGTCGTGACGTCTTTGGTCAATGGGAAATCGTACATCATGACGGAAGTGCCCACTGGGGTGGCGTCCGCGTGGGGGAGCGGCGGGAAGGAGTTTAAAGAGTTGCAAAAGACATGGTCGGAAGGAGATCAGTGTACGGAAGCCGGAAGAGAAAAGTACATGTTCAATTATTCCGCGAGTTTCGTGTATAACAACGTGAATTGCGGATATTTCAATGCTGTGGAGATGATATCAAAGTTACCGAGCGGGAACGTGATGTTTTTCGCGACGCACGTGCACCAGTCTTTGGTGGGGAGGTACAAAGCGACTACGACCGATGAAGGGTTGACGTATACGTGTTCGGGTTCGGATGCGGATGCGATAAAAAGTATTTTTGGGGAAGATGCACAGCAAGTTGTCGATGGCAGGTGCACGCATTTGAAGGAGAATAACTACATCATTCCCGGTATGGAAGGGAGCACGATGTCGTTCGATCACTCGTACGATACGTAGAGTATTCCGGTACGAAACCGAAAACCTACGTTCAAAAGAAAGATTCGGACGTGAATGAGTACGAGTTTGCGCCGGGTCAGTCGGTTGATGAATTAACCATGAAGCAGTGGTTGGAATTGGCCGGCGTGGATTTGGACAAACCGTTTGACCAACAACCCGGAAATTTTGAAGGGACGTTGGAAGGGTTGACGGGAGGCGGTGACAGTACGGGAAAGTATCCTTACCCGCGTTTGTCTGGCGTTCGTTTGAACATTTTGGTGCGATATTTCAACTATGATTTGCACAAGAAAGTGCACACGGAAATGGGCGACGACGACGTGTACGCAATCGTAACCGTGTCGCCCGTTCTCGGATGGTTCTCAAAAGGCCAGGAAATTACGTACAGATCAGATCCAACTGATTTGACCGATCCGATTGACGCTGCCGACGGTGTAACCGACGGGTATTACCAAGATATGTACAAGTACGGCATCTT
>Ga0115000_10005037_pt1 | contig 10670 bp, 9 predicted proteins | sample ArcticOcean_MG_C_6_FD_89690 | JGI IMG/M metagenome (GOLD analysis project Ga0115000, IMG submission 89690) | Marine microbial communities from western Arctic Ocean - ArcticOcean_MG_CB8_128 | ecosystem: Environmental > Aquatic > Marine > Oceanic | place: Arctic Ocean: Canada Basin | collected... | reverse complement strand
GTTATATCCGTTTCAATTAATTTGTTGTATACATTTAGTGCCATCATTAAGCCTGCTGAGGGACCTCCAACACTTCCTGTATCGATATCGACATTAATTGGAAAAATAAATCTCTGGTTTGGCGTTGATGCTAAAAAGCCAACCATCGGCTCATTTTTATATTCAATATGTTCTATTAGTTTCGTTTTAATTTGAACTTCTTTATCGTTTCGTAAGACACCAATTGATACAGTCTCTCCAATTGAAAAAGTCCTTAATAGCGAGATAAACTGGGTTGCTGAATTTATGCTATAAATTATTTCTTTATCTCCACTTATAGAAATTATTAAATCATTTTTTAACAACTTATCTTTTACAGGTGAATCATCTAGTATCCCAACAACTAACACACCATCTCCCTCAGACTGTACGTTGTACCCAAGAGAGTTTAGAGCTACAGCGATTGCAACATTTTCAGAAGTTTGCATATTCTGTAAGCTTATTTGAGATAACTCACTAGGTGTTACACCTTTTGGAAGAATAACCTCTTTAGGGTAGAGATCTACTGATTCACTAAGGTAAGCCCACGTATATAAAACATAATTTGCAACATCTCTACGAACTGTTAATTGATATAAATTACCCTCAGATTCATATTGAGGCGCAGAGTCAATAGTTATATCCCATTCATATGGAGGACCTGGAGACATGTAATAGTAATCTGTATCAATAAAAAATCCTAGATAAGAAAAAGATGAAATAATTACCGTAAGTATTACGAATCTTTTTTTTCCAAATGTAGTTAAGTTTTTCACAGTAAAATTTTAGGTTATCTAAATAAATAAAGAGCCGACAAAAGCCGACTCTTTAAATAACTAAGTTAATAAAAATTAACTACATGGACCAGATTCCCAGTCGTATCCACCAGCGGATGGACCAACATAGTTTCCTGCCAATAATTTAACTCCACTAGCAATCGTTCCATCTGGAACAGCTACGAAGCTTTCGGCGTCTGCTCTGTTTTGTCCAAGTTCTCTTGTTGGCATCATGCCATCAGAGTCAACATAAACACTACCAGCAGCTCTTCTGATACCTGCTCTTGTTAGATCTCCACCTTTGTTAGCTGCTTCAAGTACACCTTTTAAGTGGTGTTGTGAAGCCCAGCCAGCAACTATGAATGTGTTTGCAGAATCAATTCCCATACTCGTGAGAGTTGCTCTCATAACACCATGACCTGCTGTTTCAGCTTCATACGGAGCGACGAAGGCCATAAGATACATAGAACCAGAATTAAATAATGGTGCTAATGCAAAACCTTCTCTAACGAATGCGTCATTGAAAGATGGTGCGGCCATCATAGATAGTGGTGTCAATCCTTGTTGGAAAGCTCCACCGGCTACTTGTGCCATATGAGTAGGTCCAATTGCTGGAAAGTATGCATCTACTGGTTTTGTAACCATTAGACCAACTGCCTGAGCAACGTCAAACTCTGGGCTTGGAACAATATATTCCCAAGCAACAGTAAGACCATTAGCTTCTGCAGCAACTTTTACACCTTTAGCGTAATCGCCACCATAGTCGCCAGCGTATCCCATGATTCCAATAGTTTTAACATCTACTGGATAGTTTGCTAATGCCCAATCAACTGCATTCATACCATCAGCACAATATGCTGAACCGAATTCAATTACTAATCCTTTATCAACAGATTTGTAAGACCAACCTGAATACCAACTCATTGGAGCTGCAATCATGTTGTCTGCATCCATGTTATCGAGGATAAAGACTGTTTGTGGCGTACCAAGTGACATAGCTAAAGCAACAACATCATCACGTTGTGCGTTATAGCCTTCTAGGTGTTTTTGAGGATTGTAACCTGTGTCAAAACCTTCAACGATTGCAACACTATAATCTCCAATTCCACCAGTTTGGTTTGCCCAGAGCCAAAAAGCTCTTTGGCCTGTTTCTAATGCAGGTCCAAGCGGTCCGTATGGTCCTGTATAATCATTGAGTAATCCAAGATATATACAACCTTTTGTAGGATCGGCACCTGTTGGTATACCGCCTACAGCTTCTGGACATGGCTCTGCTGTAATTCCAACACCTGTGTCTACAGTACTAGCAGTGGTAACGGCTGGAGATTCAAGTGATTCAACAACTTCAGGAGTTGTTTCCTCTACTGTTTCTTCAGCGGCTCCGCCGCAAGCAACTAAGACAAGGGCTAGAACTGTAAAAAGAATGATTCCCTGCTTACGCAATGGTTTCATTATTCCCCCTTTTGTTATTAGTACTAATAGATTTTAGGTTACTAGGTTTTGATGAAATTAGTATGAAAATGGCCAAGCTTTAAAATAATTACGTAACCTAAACCATATGCCCCATAGACCTCTAGGTTCAAAGATTAAGAAAAGAATGATAAATAAAGCAAAAAGTAATCTTTCAATCTGACCAAGATTTAACGGTAATGATTGTTCTCCAATTTCAAAAGTATGTAAGAAAAACTGTATTAAAGGTGGAAACAAGGTATAAAATAGTGCTCCAAAAAGTGGTCCTAAGACTGTTCCCGCGCCGCCAATAACTACTATTGCTACGAAAGTAATAGAGTATAAAAGACTAAAAGTACCAGGTTCAACTCCCCCAGAGACAGTAAAAAAGAGCGCCCCGCTTATCCCTCCATAAAAACTAGATAAAGCAAAAGCTGATGCTTTATGTCTAAAAAGATTAATACCGAGTGCCTCTGCGGCGATATCACCATCTCGAATAGCAGAATAAGCTCTTCCAGCTCTTGATCTGACTAGATTTTTAAAACCTAAACCAGCAAAAATACATGTGAGTAGACAGATAAGATAAAGAATTTGGTTTTTTTGTAAATAAAAAGTTCCGATTTCAATTCCTCTTTCTAAATTGACACCAAATAGCTTTAAAGTCGCTACCTTTCTTCCAAGACCTGCTCCACCGGTAACAGATTTAAAGTTTGAAAACAAATGTGAGCCTATGAAAACTAAAGCAAGAGTTACTAAAGCAAGATTAAGACCTTTTAATTTAACAGTAATAGGAGAAATCATTAAACCGACAATTGCAGCAGCCACACCCGCTAAGGGCAACCAAAAAATCATATCTAACTCGAAACCAATTACACTAGAGGTAGCTACGCCTCCGACTACTGCAGATGCGTAAGTTCCAACTCCAACAAAAACTCCGTGTGCAAGATTAATTTGACCAGCTAATCCTGATACAATATTTAAACCCCAACCGGCAATAGCTATTAAAAAAGAAGTTGTTAAAAGAAGTATCCAGTAATCATCTGCTACAAAACAGAAAGCAATAGACAAGGCAACTAATATTCCAAACCAACTTTTTTGAGTATTGTTTGAGAATATGGAAGTTTCCTTTTGATAATCTGTATAAAGATTAGGCCTACCTCTCATACTCTTTCAACCTCCTTTGTCCCAAATAATCCATCTGGTTTAAAAATTAAAATTACAAACATAATTAGGTATGGAGCTACTACAGAAAAACCACTTCCAAATGAAAAACCAATTAAGCTTTCAAAACTTAATTGATAATAAGCAACATACCCCTGAGTTAAGCCGATTATGATTGACCCCACCACTGCTCCAGGAATTGAGTCTAAGCCTCCTATTACAACAGCGGGAAGTGCTCTCAATGCAGAAATAAAGCTAAATTGAGATAAAGTATTGAATCCACCTGTAATAAAAAAGCCGGCAAAAGCAGCCAGTATTCCGGCAATCATCCAGACAAGTCCAAAAATTCTACCTACATTAATTCCTTGGGCCATTGCTGCTTCTTGGTCATACGATGTTGCTCTCATGGCAATTCCATACTTTGACTTTCTGAAGAAAATAGTCAAAATTAAAATTAGAACTATAGCAGTGAAAAGTGCGGATAACTCAAGATATTTAATATTGACCCCACCGACATTTACTGCACCAAAATTTCCAAAACTAGGAAAAGGATCGCCCATGTATTTTGGATTGATCCCAATCCAGCTATCAAGAAGTGTCCTCAATAAAATATCAACTCCAATTGTTAAGACTGCAACTGAGAAAACTGGTTCTCCCACCATCGGTCTTAAGAAAGTTCTCTCAATCACTAAACCCAATATTCCAGTTAAAATGACACCTAAAAATAAAGCAATCCAGAATGGAATTCCTCTGTCTACAGCTAATGAACTAATTATTCCAGCTCCTACTACAGCGAGTGCGGGTTGAGCGAAGCTTAAAACCTCCATTGCTTTGTAAATTAAAACAAATCCAATAGCAACGAGGGAGTAAATAGCAGCTAAAGATAGCCCCTCAACTGTTGCTTGAAGAAAAATAATCAACTGTACATCTCCTCTATTAAGTCACTGAACTTCTCCATTACAACGTTCTTTTTAATTTTTTGGGTAGCAGTAGTTTCTCCATCCTCATGATCAAGTTCTTTAGGAAGCATCTTAAATTTTCTTATCTCTAAGGATGAGGTTTTAGCATTCGCTTTAAGAATCTCACCCCATACAAGATCTTTAACTTCTTTTTTTTCTGACAAATCTCTATAAGTAGTATGAGTAATGTTTTTTCGAAGAGCCCAGTTTGAAACAGTTTCAAATTCTATTGAAACTAATACAGATAAAAACTTTCTTTTATCTCCAATGACAAGTGCATCTTTAATAAAAGGGGAAATCTTTATCTTGTTTTCAATTTCCTGTGGTGATACATTCTTACCTCCACTTGTAATAATTATATCTTTTTTTCTATCTACAATTTTTAAGAATTCTCCATCAAAAATACCCACATCACCTGTATGTAACCACCCTTCACTGTCTATAACCTCCCTGGTAGCCTCTTCATCTTTAAAATAACCTTTGAATACGGCTGGTGATTTTGTCAAAATCTCACCATCATCGGCAAGTTTTATTTCGACTCCATAATTTGGGACTCCTACTGTTCCTAATTTCATCTTCTTATCATTATTGCCCGAGGCATATGCACAGTTTTCTGTCATGCCATAGCCTTCAAAAATTGGAACACCTAGAGCCATAAAGAATTTTAATATTTCAGGAGCTATTGGAGCCGCACCAGAAATAGCTGTTTCTGCTTTACTTAGACCTAACTTTTTCTTTAATGTTCTAAATGCAAGTAGCCAACCAATTCCAATATAAATTTGTGCGACTTTATCATCAAAACCTTTTTCAATTTTTCGTTCAGCGCCTAAATTTCCAAAATACATTGAAATTCGAAATAATTGTTTTTTTAAGAAAGTCGCATCTTTGATTCTTACCATTGCGCCAGCATGCATTTTTTCAAGAATTCTCGGAACTGCTGGAAAGATCGTCGGCTGTATTTCAACTAGGTCCATTTGAACAGTGTCAATCGACTCTGCAAAGTTTATTGTTGCAAGTGTGTGAGTAGCTATAAGCAAGTCAGTAAGTCTTCCGAATATATGGCATAAAGGTAAATATGACAAGAATTGTGGATTAGTGGCAGTAAGTGACTCTACAAGTGAAAAATTTGGTATCTGAGAGCCAACCCATTTTATATTACCGTGAGAAATCATAGATCCTTTTGGAGGTCCCGTAGTTCCAGATGTATAAACTAAAAATGCAATCTCATCATCTTGAATTGCATCTAATTGTTCATCTACAACAATTGGGTATGCGTTATATTCGGATTCACCAATTTGTAGAAACTCATAGAAATTCATTAATTTTGGATGATCATAGTTATAAAGACCTCTTTCCTCAAAATAAATTATTTTATCTAATCCAGGCAGATCATCGATAACCTCAAGTGCTTTATCAACTTGTTCTTGGTCTTCAGCAAATAATATTTTAGATTCAGAGTGAGAAAGCAGGTATTGTACTTCTGAAGGAGGGTTTGTAGGATACATTCCCACACTCACAAATCCCATCGATTGAATTCCAATATCTGAGATAAACCACTCTGGTCTGTTTTCCGAAAGGATAGCTACAGAATCTCCCTTGGTAACGCCGAAGTATCGTAAGGCCATACTCAAGTAGTTTGATTTCAGCCAAAAATTTTCATACGTAGTTTCCTGCCACAAGCCAAGTTCTTTGTACCTCATGGCAATCATCTCTGGAAACCTTTGTGCGGTTTCTCTTACTTTTTTAGATGGAGTCTCTCCCCCATCTCTCAAAATCTCTTTATAAATTTGATCCATAGATAATGCCATAACTAACTTACTCCTAAATACGCATCAATAACTTTCTTATCTTTAACAATTTCAGTGGGTGTACCTTCAGCTAATTTTTCTCCAAAATTCAATACCATAACCTCTTCTGCAATATCCATAACCATATTCATATCATGATCTACCATAATTATGGTTTTTTTCATTTCTTCGTGTATGTCGATGATAAATCTTGCTATATCTTCTGTTTCCTCATTGTTCATACCCGCAGCAGGTTCATCGAGTAGTAACATATCAGGATTCATTGCGAGGGCTCGTCCCAATTCAACTCTTTTTTGAACACCATAAGGTAGAGACATAATGTAAGAATATCTGTATTGTTCAATTTCAAGAAAATCAATAATCTCTTCGGCAATTTTTCTTGCCTTAATTTCGCTTTTTTTAACTTTTTTATTGTAAAGTAGACTCGATACAGGGCCATAATTTAATTGCCTATGAGAGCCAATTAAGATATTATCCAACACCGTCATGTTTTCAAACAATTCTATATTTTGAAAAGTTCTTGCTATACCCAGTGAAGCAACTTCATCTGGTCTTAATTCATTTATGTTATTTTCTCCATATTTAACTGTTCCGCTAGTAGGTCTATATATTCCACTTATACAGTTAAAGATTGAAGTCTTTCCAGCTCCATTAGGACCTATTATTGAATAGAGTTTTTTTGGCGTAACTTCAAAACTTATATTATTCAAAGCTGTAATACCACCAAATTTTAAAGTTACATTCTCAAATTTTAAAGATTCTATGACAGCCACCTTTTCTTTCTTTTGTAATGCTTTACGTCCTTGAAGGATTTTCTTTTTGTTCCTTCAGCATTTAAACCTAAATAAAACTCTCTAACATCTTCATCATTGAGCAAAATACTACTTTTATTATCCATCACAACATTTCCAGTTTCCATAATATATCCATGATCTGAAATATTAAGAGCCATATTTGCATTCTGTTCCACAAGTAAAACTGTCACCCCTTGAGAATTTATTTCTTTAATCAATTCTGCAACTTCTTCAACGAGTTTTGGTGCTAATCCAAGACTCGGCTCATCCAATAGTAGATAACTTGGATCAGACATTAGTGCTCGTCCAATTGCTAACATTTGCTGCTCTCCCCCGGAGAGATAACCAGCCTTGCCTGTTGATCTTTCTTTAAGAATTGGAAATAAATCTAGAATTTTATCAATGTTATTTTTTATCTTATCGCTGTTCGTATGACCTCCAAGTCTTAAGTTTTCAACAACAGTTAGTTCGGAAAATATTCTTCTTCCTTCAAGAACTTGAGCTATGCCTTTTTCGACAATTTTCGAAGGATTCAAGTTTGTGATGTCTTCACCATCTAAAGATATTGATCCTTTTGTAATATCCCCATTTTGCACATCTAAGAGACCAGTTATGGATCGAATGACTGTAGTTTTTCCTGCTCCATTGCTACCAAGTAAAGCAACAATTTCTCCTTTTGTTATTTCTAAAGAGACTCCTCTTAGAACGAGGATTACATCTTGGTAAACTACTTCTAGATTTTGAATAGCTAACATGTACTTTTACTTTAACTCATGATTTATTGATTTCACAATTCAAAATTCAAGATGAATAAATAAACCGAAACCATACTGTGGTTGCTTAGTCTACAGATGCTACGGACAGCTAATCTGTGCTTTACATAAGTATCACTACATTTGAATTACATATAAGATGAAACATATGGATAACGAAAATTTTGAACAACAAGAACTTTTTAGACAAGAAAAGTATATTTCTGATCTCATAGAACAGAAAACTCCAAAAAATAAATCGTCTCTAAATACAATATTTGGAAGTTCCATACTTACAAGCATGATTGTTTTATCTTTCCTCTATGTTTTTGGAATTTTTAATGAAGATGAGTTTATCATTCCTGATCCTATAACTATTACTGAAACTATTACTGAAAAAGAAGTCATAATGCCAAGGATTGATTCAACCTCAATTGTATCTATTGCTGAAATTGCTACAAAAACTATCGTACAAATTCAAGTTGGACAAATTAATAAAGAAAATAATGAATTTATCTCTATTGGGGGTGGTTCGGGAGTTGTTATATCCGCAGAGGGACTAATCATAACTAATCACCATGTGATAGATGATGCAGAAGCGGTAAAAGTATTCTTTGAAGATGGAAGAATGTATGAAGCTGAAATTATTGGTTCTGACATGCTTACTGACATAGGATTGGTCAAAATCGAATCCAGTAACTTAATCCCCATTGTGATTGGTAACAGTGATGTTCTTTTTGTTGGAGACCTTGCAGTAGCTATAGGTCATCCCCTTACTCTTGGCGCAGCACCAACCGTGACAACTGGTATTGTTTCTGCTTTAGAAAGAAGACTCGATGTTGGAGGACAAGATATGAACTCTTCAGTAACTTTGTTTGGACTTATACAAACTGATGCTCCAATAACTCGAGGATCAAGTGGTGGAGCTCTTCTTAATCAAAATGGAGAGCTAATTGGAATTACAACTGCTATTGCTACAGCTGATGTAGGGGCAGAAGGTTTAGGATTTGCAGTGCCAATAAATTTAGCATTAAACATTAGTCAGGACTTAGTTGATGATGGAAAAGTTTATCATGCATTTCTTGGAATTTTAGGTGCACAACATTATGAAGGTGCTGAAGATGGAGCAATTATTTTTTCAGGAGTTAAAATACAAGAACTCTATGGCCCAGCAAATGATATATACGCCATTGGTAAAGCTGGAGCAATGCCTGGCGATATTATAAAAAAGGTTAATGGAAAAAATATAAAAACTTTAGATGGATTAATTACTCTTCTAAGAAGTAAAAAAGCTGGAGATGAAATCTCTATTGAGATAACAAGAAATGATCAGGTTATAACATTAGAGTTCTTGCTAGACCTAAGACCTTCTGATGTTTAATGTCTGAAGATATCTTTTCTCAATTTTTTAATCTATTCAACAATAATGATTCTGATGTTAACTGGGAGCTTTCAAAGCAAATTAATAAACATTTGAATAAAGATACCGCAGAAGATGTTTTTCAACTTTCTAATGAGCAGTTAGATTTAAGTGAACTATTTAGATTTCTAGAACTAAATATTAACAATGTAGATAGTTTCGATAGTCAGCAAACAAGTATTCAAATACTGGAACCCACCCTTTACGGTGACTGGTTTTTAGATTCAATACAACATTTCGATTTTTCAAAATTCAGTATCGGAGATTTACCCGGAGGAATGCAAATAGGAAATCTCCAATCTTCAATAATAGGTATGCAACTTGGCAATTTAGCTGGAATGGTTAGTAAGAGTATGTGGGGACTTAGCCACTTTGGCATTATTCTTCCACAGTCAAAAACTCTTGCTATAAATAAAAATAATTTTTTCTCGAGAATTGACCAATTTGATGCAGATATAAATGAACTGGCACTTTCACTTCTTACCTTAGAAGTTGTAGCATTAAGTCTGGGAAAGTACACATCTCCTTTTGAAAAAATCATTCATAACCTTGAAAAAGCTAGCAAAGAAATGCTGGAAGGGTTTAAAGATTTAGATATTGATCCAATGAGTATGGCGAACCCCGAAGAGATGATGCAAAACTTCTCAGGACTTGAAGGATTTGATTCTTCGAAAATAATTGAAGAAATTATTGCCCCACTAAGTTTCTGCAGAGGGGTCATGAAATTAAAAGCGAAAGAATTAAATCTAATTCAAGATGACACAACTTATGACCTGCTAATGGATTTAAGCTTTACTCTAGGTGAAAGTAGTCTTAATGAAATTGAAAATGGTATAAAGGAGTTAGACACCTCGACAGGCCTGTTCTTTGATTTCCTAATATCTTCAAAGAGTGAATATTCAATTGATGACATTTTATTAGACAAAGACTTAATTCCAAGTAGAAACGAAATTGAAGATCCAATTTCTTGGGCTGCTAGAACTTCTTTACCTCCTATCTAAATAACGTTACTAAAGTAGAAAAAAAAGGAGAAATAAAAATGAGCTTACAAGTTGGAGACACAATACCTGAATTTAAACTATATAATTACGACAAAAATGCATACGAAGATAAAGATTTTTTAGGAAAAAAGACAATGTTTGTTTTCCTTCCTTTTCCTTTTAGTAGTGTTTGTGACAAGGAAATGTGTGAGCTAAGAGACAATAAAGCCGGCATAGAAAAAAATGGGACTGACACCGTTATAATTACTGTCGGAGCAAGCCCTACAAACAGCGCTTGGGCCCAACACTACGGCATTGAATTTCCAATACTTGCAGACTTTTGGCCACATGGACAGGTGTCACAAAAGTTTGGTTGTTTTCATGAAAAGGCAGGTATTTCACTGAGATACTCTTACATAACTGATGAAAATAATGTAATCACAGAAATAATTAAAAGTGATGAAATCGGTGTTGAAAGAGACTTTAGTGAATATAAGGAGAGCTTTGGGTTTTAACCAACCTCTCTAATATCAAAAGTTTCAACTCTCTGTCT
>Ga0115000_10005035_pt1 | contig 10674 bp, 10 predicted proteins | sample ArcticOcean_MG_C_6_FD_89690 | JGI IMG/M metagenome (GOLD analysis project Ga0115000, IMG submission 89690) | Marine microbial communities from western Arctic Ocean - ArcticOcean_MG_CB8_128 | ecosystem: Environmental > Aquatic > Marine > Oceanic | place: Arctic Ocean: Canada Basin | collected... | reverse complement strand
GATGGACGGTTGTGTTTAAATAAAGAAAAATTAGAAGATATAGGTTATGAATATATCTCCATAGGAAGTTAAAAATGTCAAAGAGGGCAGTAATACTAGCAGGGGGTAAGGGTACCAGATTAAAGCCTTACACAATCACTTTACCTAAGCCATTGGTTCCTGTGGGTGACGATATGCCCGTCTTAGAAATAATTATTAGACAGTTAAAATCATATGGTTTTAATCACGTAACTCTGGCTGTTAATCATATGTCAGAAATTATTAAGGCATTTTTTGGGAATGGCTCTAAATGGGACATAAAGATAGATTACTCAAAAGAAGATAAACCTCTTGGAACAATGGGACCTTTAAAGAATATTGAAGACTTGCCAGAGAATTTCCTTGTTATGAATGGGGATATTATTTCTGATTTAGATTACGGTTCATTTTACGATAAACATGTATCTCAAAAATCAATCTTTACAATATCTTCTTTTCAAAGAGATGAGCAAATAGATTACGGAGTTCTGACTGTCCAGAAAGGATTTCTAGAAGAATTAAGAGAGAAACCTAGTATAAAATATGAAGTTAGCATGGGCGTTTATATGCTTTCAAGTACCGTCTTAGATTTCATACCAAAAAATGAAGAATTTGGCTTTGATCAATTAATGCACAACCTTATAAAAAATAAAGAAAAAGTGTCTGTTAAAAAACATAAGGAGTATTGGCTTGATATAGGAAGACCAAGTGATTACCAGACGGCTATTGATGACTATGATTCAAAAATAAAGAAAGATCTTTTATAGTATTATTCTTTATGACTTCAATCATCACAGGCTCGGACGGGTTTATAGGTAGAAAGCTTATAGAGAAGTTATCCAAATCAGAAATAGAAACTCTAACTTTAAAGCGTAAAGATGGCGATCTATCAAAAATCTCTCTCAATAATCTGATAGAAGATAATATTAAAATAGACAGGGTTTTTCATCTAGCCGCAAAAACCTTTGTTCCCCATGCATGGGAAAAACCAGAAAAATTTATTCAAGAAAATATTTCTTCTACTTTAAATGTTTTAAATTATTGTAGGTTAAGGAATGTCCCTCTAATCTACATCAGTGCATATATTTATGGGGATCAGTCTATTCTCCCTATAAAAGAAAATACAAAAATTAAAGCAAGTAATCCCTATGCTCAGTCTAAATATCTTTGTGAACAAATATGTAAGTATTATGTAGAAGTTTTTTCTTTAGATATAACTATATTAAGACCTTTTAATGTTTACGGTCCCGGCCAGAATAAGAATTTTTTAATACCACAAATAATTGATCAGATTAAAAATAATAAAGAGCTGATAGTTAATTCTTTTAATCCCAAAAGAGACTATATTCATGTTGATGATTTAGCAGACGCTTTGGTTGCTGCATCTCTAAAAATAACTGGATTACAGATTTACAATATTGGTAGCGGCTCTTCAATTAGTGTAAAAGGTATTATTGATCTTATTGAAGAAATTATTAATAAACCTTTAGGATTTAAAGAAAAAAATATTACTAGAAATAATGAATTAATGGATGTAGTGGCTGATATTTCTGAAGCCACAGCTTCCTTAAATTGGAATCCTCAACTAAACCTAAAATCTGGATTAACTCAAATATTGCTCCAGGAGGGCTTATGTGTCTAAGATTGAAGGAAAGCTTTATTGTAAAAAAATATTTAGAAAAACTATTTTCTATAGATGTGTGTTGCTAAAAATATGAAAGTTCTTATAACAGGATCTAGAGGCTTTGTAGGCAAAAATTTAAAAGCTCTTTTAGCATCTAGAGAAGGTATTTCAGTTTTAGAATATCATAAAGATCATACTGAAGATGAGCTTATAGATAAGATAAAAAAAGCTGATTGTTTGGTACATCTGGCAGGAGTTAATAGACCTACTGAAGAAGAAGAATTTGATAAAATTAATTTCGGTGTCACTAAAAGAATCATTGATATACTAGAAGAGAATGGAAAAGATATTCCAATTATTTTTTCTTCTTCTACTCAAGTCACAGATGATAACCCCTATGGGCGAAGTAAACTTAAAGCAGAAGTTGCCTTGCAAGAAAGGAAAAAAAATCAGAAAAATAGAATATACATATTAAGATTACCTGGAATATTTGGACAAGGATGTAAGCCAAATTACAATTCTGTAGTTGCAACTTTTTGTAACAATATCAAAAGAAACCTCTCTATTCAGATTCATGACCCCGTTAAAGTTATAAACCTGATGTATATTCAGGATTTAATTAACCATATAGATGTCCTTATAAAAGACTTACCTGAATTAAAGAATCCTTTGTTTCTAGGCCCTATTCATAAAATTTCTCTAGAAGAGTTAGCAAAAAGTTTAACTGAATTCCGAGATAATAATCTACTAAATAAGCCAGTAGAACTAGAAACCCCTCTCAGGTTAGCTCTTTATGATACTTATCAATCTTATGTAAAATAATATTAGATTAGATTTAAGAATTAATTATCAAATTGCTTGAGAATCTTTTTAACAGCGATAGTTACTGTAAATCTATTTTTAAAGAGTTCTAGAGCATTCTTTCCTTGAATCTTTATTTTCTCCTTATCTTCTATCATTTGAAGAAGATTTTTATTAAAACTTACCCCATCTCCAGATATTGAAACAAGACCTATATCATTCTCTTTAATAATGCTAATAATCTCATTATCTTTATTAACACTCGCTAAGATTGGTTTTGATAATTGTATGTAGCCCATCATCTTTAAAGGGAAGTTATTGCTCTTTAAGTTTTTATTTAATGAGACTAAGCCAATATCTGCTTTATCAAGAATACTGAGGTAAGTTTTTTGATCAACTTCATCTAATAACTTTACGTTTTTTAAGTTCTTTGAATTTATAAGGGATTTAATCTTATCTAGTTGATGGCCGCTTCCAATTAAAGTTAAAAAAGCTTTATTGTCTAGTGAAGTATCGTCAAGATCATCTAAAAGAGAGTAGAGGTCTTGAGCATCGGCCATATTACCTCCATATATTATGTTCAGTCGGTTTTCAGGAAGCAATAGAGAATCATGCCTTTCTATTTCCTGAAGCGAAAGAGAAGAGCCCCAATTGTCCAGGACTTCTAAGTAAGTTTTTTTATTTAAATACTGTTTAAAATAATCTAGATCTTGAATAGATTCAATGCCTATAAAATCTACAGATGCGTATAGTTCTTTTTCAACCTTCTTGAAGAAATTAAATAAAGGTCCTTGATTTAAGATCCCTGCATCCAATAACCATTTAGGGAATATATCGCGAACTATAAGATACGCTTTAATCTTGTACTTAATTTTTACCCAGGTTATTGCTTTAGAGTAAAAGATAGAAGGGGAGAGGCTTATTATTCCATTTACTTCTTCTATTTTAACTTTCTTTAAACTTCTTATAATCAGCGAAGAGTACCTTATTTCTGCTATAAGACGACCTATCATGCCGTATTTTCTTAACTTACACTTTATTCTGATTACCCTGATATCGCTTTCTTTACTATCTAAAAGGTGTTCTTTTTGATTTTCATTAAAAGTGACAACAATTGCTTCGTGCCCCAATCTAGTTAGTTCAGTTGCTAGATCTTTAATAACTATAGAGCCTGATTTAATTGTAGGATAATAATAATCACTAAATAATATAACTTTCATTGTTTTGGTGCTCTTTGAATAAGTTTCATAAATTATAGATTATGATCACGATAAATCTTGCCTTTATATTCTTCTTAAATGGGAGATTAAAAATAGAATAAGCTTATAATAGATTGTCTAAGACTCTCTAAGCATTATAAGATTTCATATTTTTTATGCCAGAATTAAATAATAACAATTGGTTTGAAGCTACTGTTTCTCCAGAAAACATTAACGAAATAACAGCTTTAATCAAAGAAGAAGGATTCTTTTGCATAGAAGGGGCTGTAAAAAAACCTTTCCTAGAAGAACTCAAAAATAGCGTCAATGAACTTATAGGTATTTATGGAAAAAGGTATTTTTCGTTGATCCACCCGCATCAAGGCAAAGAGAAGCTAAATCTTCCCTTTGAAGATATTTTTAAAAGCAAAGATTTTAACACCCTCTTAAATAAACTATCTAACGCAATGTCCGTAACTAAAATAGAAAATTCTGAAGGATTTAATATTTTAAGAGTTGTAACTGGAGACAAAACAGATGACCAGTCGCTAAAATTTCACTACGATTCAACTCTAATAACAGCTCTTATTCCTATCTTTATCCCTGAAGGGGTAGAGAGTGAATCTGGTCATTTGATAGCTTTTCCAAATTCTAGAAGAGTTCGTTCATCAGTCTTTTTAAATGTACTAGAGAAATTCTTTATACAGAACAGCCTTTGCCAAAAAATATTACCTTATTTTCTCTTGAACAGTAAGAAAAGGAAAGTGCTTAAATTAGAGCCTGGTAATATTTATCTTTTTTCAGGACTGAAGACTCTGCATTGTAATTTTGCAGTTAATGAAGACTATATAAGAGCCACACTTCTTTGCTTCCATGGGAACCCTTATCCAGATTCAAAATTATTAAATTGGGTAAAACAGACCCGTCACAACGAAGAAGACAAAAATATAGGCTTATAGCCTTTTATTTATTCTCCTCGAAATTAAAAAAGAATAAACAGCCTTAATTGGGTGTATTTTTTAATAGACCTTTTATATCTTCAATTAGGTCTTCGTCATATATTTTAATAAAAGTTACATAAGTTAATAGACAGATAGTAAGTATAAGGAGTAATGAATAAGATGAATTTAAGCTATAACTATAAAGAAGACTCTTCATGCCAATGATTTCTATGCTTAATATAAAAGAGAACATTATATATTTTAGTGTGTGTTTTATTATTTCAGGAGAGAATAGGAAAAAGCTTTCTTTTTTATGCCTTAGACAATACATATATAGGGTTAAAAAAGCAGTTATGCTAATCGACAGTGGGATACCAAAAAAACCAATAAATTGGAAAAGAATAACAGTAAGGAATAGATTAATTAAGACTGAGATTGTTGTGATTCTAAAAGGTATAGTAGGATTTTCTTTAGCAAAAAAATAAGGGGTTAAAATTTTGGAGATGCACATAGCAGGCAATCCTAGAGAAAAAAGTTTGAGCACCAATGCAGTATTCAATGTTGATTCAGAAGAAAATTCTCCTCTTTCGAATATGAATTGTATGATCTCGCTGCTTAGCATTAAAAGAATAATCGTTGCAGGAAAGATAGCTGCTATTGAAAGCTTATAGGCCTTATTTTGAAATGATAGTGCCCCTTCTAAGTCATTAAGTTTAATCTTACCGCTCAAGCTTGGTATAAGTACTGTAGCTATTGAAATTCCTGTCAGGGTAAGAGGAAACTCGAATACCCTGGTAGCAAAATAGATATAAGAAACAGCGCCCTCGTAAAAAGAAGCAAATATGATGCCTATCAAAACATTAATCTGAAGAAAGGTACTTGAAAAAAAAGTTGGAGATATAAGTCTAAAGAATTTTTTTATATTAGCTAAGTTATTCTTTAACTTAATAGATGACTTCCAGAACTCTCGGTCAGTTGAAACCATTAGCAGTATTAATTGAAATAAACCGCCAATCAACAATGCCCAGCACAAGGCAATAACTCTGTTATTTGATAAATCTTCAGAGGTTACAATAAAGTAGATAATAACTAAATTTACTATTATAGGTAATGACGCTGTTACAGAGAATTTATTCTTATAATTCAGAAGTCCTGCAAAGATGGAACTTAAGACAATAAAAGAAATATATGGAAAGGTGATTCTTGAGCATAAAAGTAACAAATCAAATTCAGGGCTATCTATTAAACCCGGTGCTACTAGTAGCAATATATATGACATATATATTTCAGCAATTATGATGAAAGGGACGAGAAATAAGAAAGCTATTAATAAGATGTTTCTTGCAAATTGATGCCTCTTATTATGTTCGTTTGTTCCTTTAATTTTACTAAGAGTAGGTATAAAAGCTGAATTGAAAGTCTCACCTGAAACTGACTGCTGGAATGAGAAGGGTAACCTCAGCGCAATTACAAAAATGTTTGAGATTATCCCTGAGCCTAAAAAGGCTGCTATAAAAACATCCCTAATAAAGCCCGAGATTTGAGATAGTAAGACGAATATCGAATTAATTAATGAGTTCTTTGTTAAATTCATTTTGTTAATTGATGCAGTAATATTAATTACTTTTTATAAATCTTTTATTTGATAATGAGGATATAAATTTTTATTTTGTTTTATTAATTCCATCATTTCTAAAATCATCTCTTCATAAGAGGGAATCTGATAATTAATTAGTTTCCTCGTATCCTTAAAGCTTTTATCAATGTCTATTCCTAAGATCGGTCTAATAGAGATATCTTTATTTGTATATTTTTTAAATAGCTGGAGAACTTCATTTTTACTTATGGGAGAGCCATTAGTTAATTGATATAAACCGCTTATATCATTTTCTATAGCCCATTTAACGCCCCTTGCTAATTCTATGGAGGTAACACCAGACCAAATAGCATCTGAGAACCCCTCTATTTCTCCATTTTCTGACATAAACCAGTTGAAGAGCTGTTCACCATCTTCCTTGAGTTCTGGGCCTATTACGGAAGTTCTTAAAGTTAAATGATTTTCTTCTGTGATTTCTCCAAGGGACTTTGTTTTTGCATAAACATCCAGTCCATCTTTAATATCAGTTTCAATATATGGTTCTTTATTCTTACCTGAAAAAACACAATCTGTAGACATGTGTATAAGTTTTATGGATAGAGAATTACATATATTCTTTAGAGTGTGTGGAAAAATAGCGTTAGTATAAATAGCCAGCTCTGGATTAGATGCAGACTGTTTTATGAGCGTCCCAATACAATTAATTACATAGTCAGGTTTAATTTTTATAATTTCTGATTTTAAGATTTGCTCATCTCTAACATTTACTAGTAAAGTATTTTTTGTTAGCTTATTTCTATAAGAGATATCAAAAACTTCATAATTGGTATTTGGAGAAAGTAAGTAATGAATTTGATGTCCTATTAGTCCGGTAGAACCAAGGATAAGAATTTTCTTATTCAAAATATTTAGATTTCTTTAGACCAGACAGTTCTATTTACATAATCAGTATAAGAGAGAATTATTCTTAGCACTTTTCTTGAAACATTATCGATAGAGTAATCTCCAACCATCCTCATAGGACCATCATTTTTATGCTGATTAACAACTACTTCTATTGATTCAAGAATTCTATCTTTGCTTAATCCGGTCATAATAAGTGTCCCCTCATCCATACCTTCAGGTCTTTCATGTGCCTGTCTAATAGTTATAGATGGAATATTCAGGATAGAAGATTCTTCTGTTATTGTTCCACTATCAGACACAACGCAATAAGCATTTAACTGAAGTTGATTATATTCATGGAAACCATAGGGCTTAGAGAATCTTAGGTTTTTATTTTGTTTCTCATATCCCATCTCTTCAAGTTTTTTTAAGGTCCTAGGGTGAGTCGATATAATAATAGGAAAATTATATTTTTCTGTGATTGCCTCAATTGAATCAAGTAAATTAGTAAAGTTTTTTGGCGAATCAACGTTTTCTTCTCTATGAATACTCATGAGGAAATATTGCCCTTTAGTCAGGCCTTCTTTTTCTAAAATATCGCTCTCAAGAATATCTTTCATATTCTCATTAAGAACTTCTAACATGGGTGAACCTGTTTTAATTACGGTTTGTGGCTTTATTCCTTCTGCTACTAAATAATCTCTTGCTTGCTCTGTTAAAGGCATGTTTATATCGCTTAAATGATCAACAATCTTCCTGTTAATTTCTTCAGGAACCCTTTGGTCAAAAGATCTATTTCCAGCTTCCATATGAAATATAGGAATTTTTCTTTTCTTGGCAGGGATTACACACAGACAGCTATTTGTATCTCCATAAATGAGAAGTGCATCCGGCTTGACATCAACAAACACTTTATCTATTTTGCTAATAATGTCTCCGATTGTTTCTGAAGCACTTCCTTTGACTGCTTCTAAGAAAAAATCTGGCTTTCTAATTCCAAGCTGCTCAAAAAATAATTCATTAAGCTCATAATCATAATTTTGACCTGTATGAACAATTGTATGCTCGACATACTTATCAAGTTCTTTCATTACTTGACTGAGTTTTATTATTTCAGGCCTTGTTCCGACCACTGTCATCACTTTCAATTTTTTTGCCATTGTTATAACTCTCTATTTATTAGGTCTAATTTTAAAAGAATTGATTTCATTTCTTCAATACTATACTGCTCTGTATTGTGTGAATTATAATCTTCTTTATGGGATATATCCTCTTCTCCTTCTGAGTAAAAGCTTGCATAGTTAAGATCTCTATTATCAGACGGTATTCTATAGAAATCACCCATTTCTTCAGCCTTAGACATCTCTTCTCTTGTCAGTAGCGTTTCATATAACTTTTCACCGTGACGAGTGCCCATAAGTTTTATTTCATTTTTTGCATTAAAAATTTCTAATAAAGCTTTAGCTAAAACCATTAAGTTTGCTGCGGGAGCTTTTTTTACAAAAGTATCTCCTGGAGAGCCATTAAGGAAAGCAAACTCTACGAGTTCTACAGATTCTTCAAGACTCATCATGAATCTCGTCATGGAAGGGTCAGTTAGGGTTAAAGGTTTATTCGATTTGATTTGATCAATAAATAAAGGTATTACTGAGCCTCGGCTGCCCATTACATTACCATAGCGTGTAGAAGATAAAACCGTCTCTTGGGTTATAGATCTCGATTTTGCAGCTACTAGTTTTTCCATCATTGCCTTGCTTAGTCCCATTACATTGATAGGGTAAACAGCTTTATCTGTACTCAAAAAAACTGCATTGCTGATTTTATTCTCTATAGAAGCCTGAATTACATTCTCAGCACCTAGTATGTTCGTTTTTATTGCCTCCATTGGATAAAATTCACAGGAAGGCACTTGTTTCAAGGCAGCAGCATGGAAAACATAATCTACTGAACTCATCGCTTGATTTATACTTTGATAGTCGCGTACATCTCCAATATAGAATTTAACTTTTTCATTATTTAGATTTATTCTCATGGATTCTTGCTTTTTCTCATCTCTACTAAAGATCCTTATCTCTTTAAAATCTTCCCTTAAGAATCTTGAAAGGACTGCTTTTCCAAACGAACCTGTGCCTCCTGTAATAAGTAATGTCTTATCTCTGAACATCTATTTTCCTTAATTAACCTGAATGATATCTAATTTTTAGACTTATATGATTATGATACTAATATTTTAAGCCTATATGATACTAGTATAGAAGTGCTTAGTGTATTCTTATGTTTATCATTTCAAGGAAATATAAGAGCGTTTAGTTTAGATGACAGTATTAATAACAGGTGCAACAGGTTTTGTTGGTCAGAGGGTTTACAATATGCTTCTTCAGGACAATCAGAAGATAAGAGTTATTTCTCGAAACCCCTCAAACTCTTTTGATGATTTAGTGGAAGTTGATTTGGCTTTGGGCGAGGTTAAAAAAGATATATTTGATGACGTAACTGCCGTTTTTCATTTGGCGGGTTATGCCCATGACTTGAGATCTAATGCAGACTCTGGGATGTATTACAGATTAAATGTTGAGGCTACTAAGAACTTAGCACAGACTGCTAGCGATTGTGGAGTATCTAGTTTTATCTATATAAGTAGCACAAAAGCTGGTAAATCTGATGATCAAGGAGTTTCTTCAAACAACGGACAAGGGATTTATGGAAAAACTAAAAGAGATGCAGAATTAGCTATACTCAATATAGCTTCCCACTCTCAAATGAGAGTGAATATAATTAGACCGGCACTTATTTATGGTCCCAATGTCAAAGGAAACTTGAAATCAATGCTCCAGGGGATCCAGCAAGGGTGGTTCCCGCCACTACCTAAAATAGGCAATAGACGTTCCATGGTCCATGTGGATGATGTAGCAAGATGTATTGTTCATGTTAATAATAATATAAGTATAAATGAACAAATTTACAATCTGACTGACAATCAAGAATATTCTTCGTCTGAAATTTATGATATTTTCTGTCAAGTGTTAGGTAAAAGAATTAAAAAACATAGATTTCCTATGATTCTATTTACTTTTTTATCTTTAATTCATCCTTCAATTAAATATAAGATAGATAAACTTTTGGGTAGTGAGACATTCTCCAGTTCAAAAATTATATCATCTGGTTTCCAACCAAAAAAAACTTTAAAGCATATTAATGAGACGAACTATTGATATTTTAATCTCCTCCTTTCTTATAATAGTAATGGCCTTTCCAATGCTATTAGTGGCATTGGTTGTTAAGCTAGAATCGCGAGGCCCAGCCCTGTTTTGGTCAGACAGACTGGGAGCTAATAATACCTTCTTTAAAATGCCTAAATTTCGTACGATGCATCAAGGAACTATTGCAGTTGCAACTCATTTATTGGATAACCCGAGTAGCCATTTAACCAGAATTGGAGATTTTCTAAGAAGAACTAGCATAGATGAGCTTCCTCAATTATTATCTATCCTTAGTGGGAAAATGACTTTTGTAGGACCCAGGCCAGCACTATTTAATCAGATAGACTTAATAGAAATTAGGACTGAGAATAAAGTGGATTCTTTAGTGCCAGGAGTAACTGGCTGGGCT
>Ga0115000_10005034_pt1 | contig 10676 bp, 9 predicted proteins | sample ArcticOcean_MG_C_6_FD_89690 | JGI IMG/M metagenome (GOLD analysis project Ga0115000, IMG submission 89690) | Marine microbial communities from western Arctic Ocean - ArcticOcean_MG_CB8_128 | ecosystem: Environmental > Aquatic > Marine > Oceanic | place: Arctic Ocean: Canada Basin | collected... | reverse complement strand
TGATACAATGGTTGCTAAACCTAAAGCAGCCAAGAAGACTGCAAAAAGTAAAAAGACAATTTTGCAATAAGGGGTTATTGCGTTCTCGTTGAAGCCGTCATTTGCAATTGCAGGTGGCGGCTTTTTCGCATCTTGCCAAAATCCACATTTAGCTTTAAAACTAAGGCATGTCAGATTTTAGTGATTTCTTGAATATTGGATGCCATGATGCCGCAAACATCATGGGCGAATCCATTGATCTAAATGGTCAGAGAGTAAACGCTGTATTTGATGAGCAAGTCAGCGAATGGGACATGGTCGAACATGGCGATTATGAGAATCCAGAAACCAAGCTGGTCGTGGCATTGCTTGACGTTGGAACTGTTCCAAAGAAGAAGGATAGATTTGTAAGAGTTGAAACTGGCGAAACCTTCTTCATTACTGAAATCAGCATCAGCACCGGGAACGTAGAAATGAAGGCAAGGAACGAAACCAAACTGGATGTCTAAAGAATACATTACTTTTAATGATGACGTATTTCAGCACAAAGTTCGCAAATTAGTAAAAGAATTTGGGGTTGATGAAAAGGAATTTGTGCGAGAGCAGGGTGCATTTTTTTTAAATGATCTTGGCCGTTTTGCTCCTCCATACAAAACATTTCCAGTTGGCAAAAGCAGAACAATGGGCAAAGCGCAGGATAAAAAAGCCGGGCAATTAGCAATTAAATATGATTTAAATAAAATATTCTTTGCGCCAGAAGCTTCTGTGTTTACATGGGCAGAAAAAACATTTCCTAATGGTAAAATTTACAAAGGAAAAAAGGTTATTGGTGCTGGAATAATGAAATCAATGGACGAAATGCGAAAGTTTCATAATTCCCAACGCAATTCAAGAAATGGCAGAACAAAAGCTTTGCGTGGATTTGAACAAATGTGGGTTTCGCCATCTATGTTTAAAAAATATTTAAACAGGGAAATAAAAGATGTTGGCACAGCCAAAGCATCAATTGCAAAAGCAATATTGCAATTAAATCCTGCTGCTAAAATACCATCTTGGATTAGAAAGCAAATTACAAAAGGTTCGGGTAATGCTAGAATGACAAAATTAAATGGTTCTTTTTCTGCTGTATTTAACACAAATGCATTTGGATTACAGCATATTAGCTCAACAAGCATAAGAATTGTTCAAGCTGGTCGATTAAAAGCAATGGAAACCAGGTTGAAATTCATATTTAAAAATGCGGCCAAAAAATCTGGGTGGAAAGTGAGGTAATTGACAAATTGGGCGCATAACTGTAAAACATAACAAATGCCAGCAGAATCATATACAGAAATATTTAATTTTGAAGGCAACATTGAATCTGCATTCAAGAAATGGTTAGCAGATCAAATGCTAGAGGTGCAGGAAAGCCTAAGCGTTGAGACGTTGCCAGATGACTACATTGGGGTCACGGCCACACTTGGAGGCATTACAGGGCATTATAATCCATCTCCGGGTGGTGCTACGCATCCAACATATGATCAATACAATTTTAATCTGGATTTTGTTGTGCAAACGAGACGGCATAACGAAGAAGGCAGCCAAACAGAAAACGTAAAATCAAGACATCGCGAAATTGTTGCATTGATCCGAACTTTTGTGGCCATGTTTAAGGCTAAAGGTTCAGCACTTGAAACGTATTTGCAGTATTATGAAATCGAGTTTCTTAATCCATCTGGAACTGCAAATGATGTTGAAGATGTTTTTGATGTTTCAACAATCTCATATGACGGGCAAATTTCAATACTGACAAATGCCTTCCCAACTGTATAAATTAAACAAACGGCAATTTGCCACAACTAACTAAATATTATGTCAATACCATATAATTCTACAACAAACCTTCCACAAGGTTTTGAAACAATAACAATCGGTTCTGGAGCAACTGCAATCACATACATCGTCGATGCATGTTCTGGCGCATCACAAGCCAATCGCGTAATCAGTCGTTCAGACGCAAAAGGAGATCGTGCAGATTTCATGATTCGCGCAGGATCAGATCAAGTTGAAGTAACATATACTTTGCAGCGTTCCAAAACTTCCACAATTCTTCCACAAGTTGGTTTTGGATTTTCTCACGATTATGACCGCAGCGGCACAGGATCATCAATGGTCGTAAAGGATGTCACAGTTAATCGTGACAAAGATTCTTTTGACACATTTGAAATGGTTGCAGTTCGTAAAACTTACCAAGGTTAATTGTGAAAATCACACTTAAAACAGATAAGTTTATACGCGGCATTTTAACCGATGCAGGCACAACAGTTGATGTTGGCGATCTGGTTGGCCAAAGCTTGATTGATGAAGGATCAGCAACAAAGTTTTCTGCTAAACCTAAAAAAACAAGCAAAACTGAAGACTAAAAACCAGATGCTTTGATGAATAGCCTTGTCTGCCCATTTGGTGGGCAGGGCTTTTTTGTATTATGATTAATGAATTGTCACAAGATTTAGAATTAGCCAAAGCCAAGATTCACAAAAATAGGCTGTTGGCTTGGTGTTCAAATGAAGGTCAAACTTCTGTTGATAAAATCACCTTGTTGCCATTAACAGCAAAAGCGTGGGTTGATTTAAATGTAATCGACAACAAATTTGTTTGTGGTGGCGATCTAACAGATGATGACATCATGGAATATTTGTGGAGAAATTCAGACAAATATAATGCAAGTTCTTCTAGAAAAACAAACAAGGCAAAGAAATACATAGGTTATTTATTCGCACAATCTAATCCGGGTGAATTTTCTAAAATTGTTTATGAACATATTTATGCAGCATTTGAAGAATTTCCAGAAACCATAAATGTTAAAGGTAAATCACTAAACCGAAAAAACACGATTACCGAAATTGACGGCATTGTTGGCATTATTGATGAAGTCGCTTCTAGGTATGGACAAAATCCTGCAACAGTATTGAATTGGTCAATGAATCGTATTTTTCAATTACAGAAAGCAATCAGATTGGCAACCATTCCAGATTACAAATTGGCTGAACCAAAATTGATTAAAATGATTAAACAAGAAATTTTAGAGGAACTTAACAATGGCACAGAAAGCAGACCTTAGGGGGAAAATAAATTTAGATTCATCTGGATTTAAAAGAGGCATTCAACAGGCTAAAGGTTCTGTTGGAACTTTTGTTAATACATTAAAAGGCTCGTTGCTTCCGGCACTAGGTGCGGCTGGCGCGGCAGGTGCTTTAATGAGTTTTGGTCGCAGAGCAATTGAATCTGCATCACAAATTAAAGAGTTGTCACAAGTTTCTGGCGTTGGAGTTGTTGAATTTCAAAAATTAGCAGAAGCAGCAAAAACTGTTAATATTGAGCAAGAAAAACTTGCTGATATATTTAAAGACACAAGCGATAAAGTTGGTGACTTTATTAATACTGGAGGCGGCCCGATGGCTGATTTCTTTGAAAAGATTGCGCCTTTAGTTGGGGCAACCAAAGAAGAATTTATGGGATTGAGTGGTCCGGAATCTTTGCAAAAGTATTTTAATTTTTTAAAAGAAGCCAATTTACCACACCAAGAAATGGTTTTCTATATGGAAGCAATTGCATCAGATGCAACCATGCTAATACCCTTGCTTGAAAATGGCGGTGAAGCATTCAAAAAGTTGGGTGCAGGTGCAGAAGAAGCAGGCAACATAATGAATGAAACCACAATTGAGGCGTTGGATCAAGCTAACGAAGAAATTGATAGGTTCATGCAAAATATTACTATTTTTGTTGGTCAATTTCTCGCTAAGTTAAGACCAGCCAAAGATGAATTGCGCGAATTAGCTATTGAACAACTGCGAGCAGAAAAAGCATTTGCAACAGGATTTCTAGCAAAAAGAATAGATATTTTCACGGGTGGCAGCGGTAAGTTAATTGCAGAGAGAACTGCTTTGCTTAAAGAAGAAGCTGATGCGGCTGAATTGGTAAGAATGCAAAATGAGCAAAATGCATTAACTCTGGCAAAAATTGCATCAATTAAAAAAGGTGAAGCTGCAAAAGCAGTTAAAGAAGCTGAAATGGCAGCTAAGTTGCAGAAAATAAAAGATAAAGCTACTAGCAAACCCGACTTTGCGGCTATTGAAAAAGCGGAAAACGCCCGGAAGGAAGTGGTGCAAGAAATTAGAAAAACCATTAAGCCAGATTTAGATAAAGAAGCTGAAGATGGAAAGGATGCTGGAAAAGCTTACTCAACTGGATTTTTTAGAGAGTTTGAGGAACAATCAAAATTAAGAACTAGCGACACATTAAAAACTGAATTATTAAGCATAGGGGAACAACGAGAGGAATTGAGACGCATTGGCGATTTTAGTGGCGATAGAAAATTAAGAGATCAAGAAAGTTCCTTGCGTTCTGATGTAAGAGAAGCTAGGGGCGAAGAACGCACAGAAGACCTTTTGAGAAGTCTTGGAAGAAATGGCAGATCAAAAAATAATGGTAATGGCCGTCAAAACGAACAAGGCAGGTCAAAAGTTGCTGAATATCATACTAAAACAATTGATATACAAAATGGCATTAAAGACTTATTGGAACCAGTATCAAAATATTATTCTGATGGTTCTCATTTTTCATTACAAAGAGATTCTTACCAGAGTCAGATTGATTTGTATAAATTGTCTGAAACTCAATCTGGAGATATAAAATTAATTGTTGAGAAATTAAATCGTCTTGACCAAGCACTTAGATAAATAAAATTATGGCAGTATATTATGTAAATGGAACAAGCAATGCAGGCGCAACTTATGGGCTGAATGGGTATTACTATCCTTTGTATTTAACAGCAGCGGAAGCTAGAGATTCCAGCGGTAATACTTCTGGAACTTTCCATTCGCATAATTTTTATGAATTTCCCGGCAAGACTTTTTACATGCCAACAACTGGCGCAACTCATGCAGCGACAAGTGCGCCAACAGGCAGTTATGGTGGAGAAACTTACACGCAATTTACTCAAAGCGGCACCGGAGGAATCCCATATCAACCAACACCATCAAGTGCAAATGGTTTTATAAGTTTTTCAATACCAACTTGCACTGGTGGTTATAGCACAAAACCATTTAGAGATCATGGAGATAAAATAACAAATGTTTATTACCATGAAATGAAAGTTTTAACAGTTTCTTATACTCCATTGGATGATGATGATACAATGACGGCAGCAACGCATAAACCTTTAAGATCACCATTTCCAGATGATGCGGAGGCTTTTTATGTTGGTGACCAGTCTGTTTCTAATGGCGGTGATGGATTAACAACATTCACACGTGTATTTGCAAACATTCCAAACACTAGATATGATCCAACTGGATTATACGCATTTGATTTTTCTGGTGTAACAACAAGTTCAGATGGAACAGTTACTGAGGTGATTGATTATGCGATGAACATCACCGGGCAGGGTTATAATGGTAAATATACAGCATATGGGAATATACATCCTGGCCAACCAAATTACTATTTTGGAGAAAGTTTGGGAAGGCGCAACATCATCATCGGAACAGTAAGTGATTCTACTGGATTAGCAGTTGGTGATACCATTGTTGTGGCCTTCAACACACCAATTCGAGTAACTAGTTCCTATTCAAGTCAGGTGAAAAATTACAGCACATTGAGTGTAACAATAATAAAAATTGTGGCTAACGCTATAACTTTTGGTTTTGGTGGGATTCGATATCAAAACGAGTATGAATGGCAATGGGCGCAAGAAGCTAGTTCTTTGCAATTCAGCAAAACAGTTGTCACAGACACAGTCACAACAACACAAGGCGAAATACAAACAAAAAATTCGCCATCTCGCGAATTGAAATCATATATAAAGACAACTCAGCCAACAACTGAAATTTTGCAAAATATGACTCAGCTTCCACAAAGTTTAACCACAACATCAACGCCAACGATTGCTCAATATAATGCAATGGTCGCAGCTGGTGAATATTTAAATGGTGCGCCAGAAACTATCACTAGGTTTATGGGCAACATTTATGAAAAATCTTTGATACAAGTTAGAGCAATCAGCTGATGTTTATTTCTAGCAATGGAAAACGGACAAGGACAAAACTTGCTGAAATTTTAGTAAAGATGAGATATGACAAATTGAAATGTTTGAGGTTGGTAAAATATCCTGCACCAAAAAGAATAAGAATGTTTGCACAAGGTGAAGATAGGGCAATTGGGCATTTTGGTGGAACAATTAATGAGAGTTGTGATATTGGCCGAACAATACAATGTTACTATCAAGACAAAGATCAGCACAAATATTTTAGGTCTGGTGACACAGTTGCAGAAACAACAGTAATTAATGATGGCGATGATGAGTGGTTTTTAACTGCAAGCAGATTGGATATTCAATTTTCTGATTTAAGCACTACTGCAAAGGCATTTGGAAGTTACAAATCTGGCAAAGGCGGCAAATCGCCAAAATTTCCTGCGGTGCATCTTACAAGATTACCTTCACCAAGAGGGTGGCCAGTTCCATTTTTCCTAAAAAGCCCACGTAGTTTTGTTGATTTAAACGAATCATTTTATTCAGAGCCGGGTTACTAAATTAATAATTGTGGCAAATCCAGCCTATTGCCAAAATCAAAAAAACAGACTAAACATTACATATGGCAACGAAGATTTACATCAATACAGATTTGAAGGATTTAACCGCCAATGCGGTTGCTAACAAAAACAGGCCAACCCAAGTTGTTAGGTTGCCGCAAATAGTTGAGGGAGAAACTTTAGATGTTGAGTTGTCGTTGGTTAATTCTGACGGCACATATGATTCAAGAAGTGGTGACGCAAGCGTTTCTTTGGCTGTTGCTGTTTCAGCTAGAGGAGCAGCTGCAACATCTGGCACATTTACGCTGACGGCATCCACAGAGACTACATCACCACTCGCATGGAACGCATCAGCGGAAGCCGTTGAAGGTGCTTTAAATGCGTTGAATGGCGGTTCTGGTGCTTATGGTTCAAAGGTGGATGTCAAAAAGCTAAATTCTGGATCATATCGAATCATTTTTAAAGATCCTGGTGCAAGAACTGATTTTGGCGGCACAAGTATTGACCTTGCACCAGAATCTGAAGTTACAATTGGAACAGCGGTTGTTGGATCAGCAACGATCCGGGCGCAAATGATTATTGAGATCAGCCAACAGCCAGCAATTTACACTAGCACTTGGACAACTGGATCAAGCAAGTTTAGCGGTCAATTAGACGCAAACACAGCCAGAGTGCAGGAATTGATTGCAACTGGGCAAGATGCATTTTTTGAAGTCAAAACAGGCAATGATGTTCTTTGCCAAATACCAATCGCTGTATTGTCAGCTGTTGCTGCACCAAACAGTTTGCCAGCACATGCTTTACCAAGCAACTTAAACGATTTTGCGAATGATCCTAGCACTAATGGTAAATTTAACGTCACTAATTGGCTGACTGATTTATTAGCACCACACACAAAAGCTGTTTGGGGATATATAACAGGAACACTTGGCGATCAAACAGATTTGCAATTGGCATTGGATGCTAAAGGCAGCGCATCGCAACAAACTACTAATACAACTGATATTGCAACAAACGCTTCTGGTATATCAACAAACGCTTCTGGTATATCAACCAATGCTGCTGGTATATCAACCAATGCTTCTGATATATCAACCAACGCTGCTGGCATAGTTACTTTACAAAACGATAAAGCACCAAAAGCATCGCCTGTATTAACTGGCAACCCAACTGCACCTACTCCAAATGCAGCAGACAATTCTACAACGATTGCAACAACGGCCTATGTGGATGCGCAAAATTCGCCAAACAATAAAGGATTTTTTGCTAACCCTGCCGCATTAACTACTGCTTACCCAACAGGCCAAAGCGGATGGTATGCCATCGTTGGCACAACAGACACATTTTGGGTTTGGGATGCCGATGATTCTGCTTGGGAAGATACCGATTCTAATTCAGCAGGAACAGTAACATCTATTTCAGTAACAGGAGGAACCGGCATTGATTCAACTGGTTCACCAGTTACAGTAACTGGAACCATTGATGTTGCTTTAGATTCAGCAACACAAACAACCTTGGGCAAGGTTGCGACAAATGAAGCTGCAATTGCGCTCAACACGGCCAAGGTCGGTATTACTTCTTCGCAAGCAACTGCCATAACTGATAACACAGCAAAGGTTGGCATCACAAGTTCTCAAGCAAGTGCAATAACCGCAAACACGGCTAAGGTCGGCATCACTTCTGGACAAGCTTCAGCCATTACGGCCAACACGGCAAAGGTTGGAATCACAAGTTCTCAAGCAACTGCTATTACTGCCAATACAGCCAAGGTTGGTATTACTACTGGGCAAGCAAGTGCTATTGAAGCCAACACATTAAAAACTGGAATTACTAGTTCACAAGCTTCAGCTATTACCGCCAACACGGCAAAAACTGGAATTACTAGTTCGCAGGCTTCAGCTATTACCAACAACACCGCAAAAACTGGAATTACTAGTTCGCAGGCAAGTGCCATTGCAGCCAACACATTAAAAACTGGAATTACTAGTTCGCAGGCTTCAGCTATTACCGCCAACACCGCAAAGGTTGGCATTACTACTGGGCAAGCAAGTGCAATTACGGCTAATACAAACAAGGTTGGAATTACCACTTCGCAAGCAGATGCCATAACTGCAAACACAGCTAAGGTTGGAATCACAAGTTCTCAAGCAACTGCCATTAGCGATAACACAGCAAAGGTTGGAATCACAAGTTCTCAAGCAACTGCCATTAGCGACAATACAGCTAAGGTTGGAATCACAAGTTCTCAAGCAACTGCTATTACCAACAATACAGCCAAGGTTGGTATTACTTCAACACAAGCAACTGCCATTAGCGACAACGCTGCTGATATAGTTACTTTACAAAACGATAAAGCAAATATTGCATCGCCTGCATTGACTGGCAATCCAACTGCACCAACTCAAAATGCTAATGATGACTCAACAAAAATTGCTACTACTGCTTATGTTGATGCGGTAACTTCACCAAATAACAAAGGATTTTTTGCAACAGAATCAGCATTAACTACTGCTTATGCAACAGGCCAAAGCGGATGGTATGCAATTGTTGGATCAACAGACACATTTTGGGTTTGGGATGCCGACACATCTGCATGGAAAAATACTGATTCAAACTCACAAGGCACAGTTACTTCTATATCAGTAACAGGTGGAACCGGGCTAACTTCAACTGGTTCGCCAGTTACTACATCTGGCAGCATTAATCTAAACCTAGATACAGCAACACAACAAACCTTGGGTAAGGTTTCTACAAATGAAACAGCAATAGCACTAAACACAGCAAAGGTTGGAATTACTTCTTCGCAAGCAACTGCCATTAGCGATAATACAGCTAAGGTTGGAATCACTTCTGCACAAGCTTCAGCCATAACAGCTAACACAGCCAAGGTTGGTATTACTACTGCGCAAGCTTCAGCCATAACAGCTAACACGGCCAAGGTCGGTATTACTTCTGCGCAGGCAACTGCTATTACGGCTAATGGAGCAATAGCTGTAAGTGCATTGGCTAATGCTGCTGCAAACACCGCAGCACTTGCGCTTAAAGCAACACTTGCTTCGCCAGATTTTACAGGGACTGTTGGCATAGCAAAAACTGGCGCAAATGGTGTGCTGGATATAAGTGGAGATGTGTTTATTGAAAATGGCGCATACAGAGGCGGCATGGGAAGACTTGATTTCAGATCAGCTGAAGCAAGACTTGATTTGGGAACTTCTAGGTCGGATGCAATAAAAGTGCAAAGAGTAGATGCGCCTAACACACGAATTTTTAATGTAGATGCAAGCACAGCTTCTCCATTAGTAACAATGATAAACGCTGAAGTTGATGGAGATTTAAAAGTCGAAAATGATCTTACAGTTGATGGAGAAACTACATTTAAAGATGACGTTATAGTTAATAATGGTGACATAACAGTAAGCGATACAAATGGCGATGGAACTGGTGGCAAAATTAATGCTAAGGATGTTACTGTAAGCAATAAGTTATATGTTAAAGAAATACAGGCCATAGGTTCTACGGGTGCAACTGCGCAGCCATTAGTTTATGATGCCATTGAACATAGGTTTAGGGATTTTGATGCTGTTCCAACTAACTTAATGGTGATCAAAAAGCTTCCCGGCAAAAATGGTGCTAGGGTTGGTATAAATGTAAACGATGGCACATTTCCAAAATGCGCATTGGAAGTTGTTGGTCAATCTTCAGATGGATTACCAGATGAAGCATTTAGAGTCATAGGTGGATCATTTTTTAATGAATATATCCGCATTGGTCATTATACTGATGCCACAAGGCCAACCACAAATGCCAGAGATGGCATGGTTATTTACAACAGCACACAGAATGATTTCCAAGGTTTTGTTTCTGGACAAGGTTGGGTTGATTTTAGCACACAGACTTCAACCGCTGCTCCAATTAAGAATAATCTAACCGACACAGTTTCTCTTAATTCTATGCGTCAAATGACCCAGGCAGCGTATGATCTTATTACTCCAGATGCTAACACAGTTTACATTATAGTCGGATGATTTTTAACTCCGCAGATTCTTTAAAAGTAGGAAGTAGCAATGCCGACAAAGTTTATGTCGGCAACAATCTGGTTTTTACTAAAAGTGTTTTAGGAGAATTCC
>Ga0115000_10005032_pt1 | contig 10678 bp, 7 predicted proteins | sample ArcticOcean_MG_C_6_FD_89690 | JGI IMG/M metagenome (GOLD analysis project Ga0115000, IMG submission 89690) | Marine microbial communities from western Arctic Ocean - ArcticOcean_MG_CB8_128 | ecosystem: Environmental > Aquatic > Marine > Oceanic | place: Arctic Ocean: Canada Basin | collected... | reverse complement strand
CGGTCGTTTCGTAAAAGAAAGAGAGAGAGAGACGTTGAGACATGAAGGCGAGTTCTCCTCTTCGCCTTCACAAAGCCGTTTGCGAGAGAGCGCGCGAAAAGCACGAAAGCGCTTTTCTCTCGCCCCTGTATATAATAAAGAAAGAAAGAAAAAAAGAAGCGCGACGTAAGTAGCAGAAAGAGAAACACAGAGAGAGAAAGAGAGAGAGATGCAGAGAGGTATTCTTCCATTTTCTTCATTTTAACGACACAAAAACATCATCAACGCATCATCATCATCATCGCAGATCAAATCACATAAAAGCGTATAAAAATATCTCGCATATAGCCGACTGCTTCGCGCTTTCGTTCGCTTCGTATTTTTTCTTCTTCATCTGAGTCAAATCGTTCGTTTTCTGCTTCACAAAAATCGCTTAAAAATGCCAAAAACGCCTCCTCCTTTGCGCGGAGGAGGAGGAGGTAAAGGAGGATTCAGAGGAAAGAAGAAAAAGAAAAGCAAAGGCCCGCAACTCCCGAAATACGTCCAAGAGCAGCTGGCGAGTCGAGAAGCGGCGAAAGCGGCGGAGTCGTCTGATGGTTTCGGGGATGTGAATTTCCGAGGACGGGGAAAAAAAAGCGATATCGACGGCGGCGGCTTTGATGATGATGATGACGACGACGATGAAAAAGACGGGAAAGAATACGGACGAAGAAGAGGAGGAGGATTCGAAGGACCCGGAGGACGGTCGTCGTCGTTGTCCAGAAAACAAAAGAGGGCGGAGATGAAACACGAAAAGAAGATGAACAAGAAGCGACGGTTTGAGACTTTGAGCGCGAAGAAGACGACGACGAAAGCGACGCCGGCGAAGAGAGACGACGAGAAAACGAAAACGAAGAAAAAGAAGAGAGAAACGACGGCTGCTCCGGAGAAGGAAAGTAAGAGTAAAAAGAACGGGAAAGAAAAGAAGATGGCTCCCGCCGACGGCGCGCGCGGCGTCGGCGGCATGCGACAAAGTTTACTCGACGCGTATAAAGAAGACGAGTTCAACGCGAAACAGTTAGAAAAGAAGATGGGGAAGAAGAAAATCGAAGATGGGTTGGATTTGTTCATTGAAGGGTTGCCGGGGCTAGAGTTGTTAGGTGGTGGTGGAAGTAGCGGAAGCGATGATGAATCGGAGGAGGACGATTCGGACGACGTGATGAGCGAGGAGGAAGAGTACTCGTCTTCGTCGGAGGAGGAAGACGAGGAACAAGAAGAAGACGAGAAGGATGAAGATGCATTAGAAGCTGCGCACGCGAACTTTATGCCGTCGGCGACGAAATACGTACCTCCTGCGCAGCGCGCCGCGATGAAAGCAGCGGCGGAAGCAGCGACTGCGACGGAGAACTACAACAAAAGTAAGAAGAGTAAGACTGCCAGAGACATCGACGACCCTTCGTTTGAAACGCAAAGAAGAATTATACGCGGTTTGCTCAACCGTCTCGGTGAAGCGAACGTTGCAAATATCGTGGCCGAAATCTCCGCCGTGGCGAGAGAACACCCGCGGAAAACCGTCGGCGATTGCGTCAGTGAAGAGCTGGTGCACAAAGCGCTCGCTGAAGGACCAAAAGCCTCGGAGAGTTATTGCGCAGCGATTGCATGCTTAGTCGCGGGATGTAGCGGTGAGATTGGTCCAGAGTTTGCCGCTCGATTTGCGGCAAACGTGTGCGAACAATTCGAGCGCGAACGACTGAACGATGAGTCTTCTCGACCGGCGTCGAACTTAGCCTTGTGTTTAGCCAAGCTGTACAACATCGGTTTGTTCCCAAGTTCAGTCGTTTACGGGTGCTTGATTTCCCTGGCAAAGACGCTCTCTGAAATGGATGCTGGTTTGACGCTTACTATTTTGAAAGTCTCCGGAGGGAAACTTCGCGGCGAAGACCCGGTGGGTATGAAATCATACATCGACGCGTTGAGCGAAACCGCTCGTGCGTTGAAAATTAAAAACGGAGCAGCCGAAGGTGGTGGTGGTGGCGGCTTATCGAAACGCGCGCGTTTGACGTTAGAGCTCGTTCTCGACTTGAAGAACAACAAAGTTTCTAAATCTGAAAGCAACGCTTCGGGTAAAGACCAATACGGCATCCCTATCGCGTTATCGAGGTGGGTGAAAACGGCCAATCGCGTTGGCGAAGTCACCGTCGCCTTGCGAGCGCTCACGTACGACATACTCACTGACAACGCTTTAGAAAAAACAGGTAACTGGTGGTTACCCGAAGCCGCTGGAACGGAAGAGTGGTTCAAGAAACGCAACGCCGAGAGAAGCAGCAACGCAAACAACGACGGCGTCGACGGCAACGAAACGCAACTTTTGCAACTGGCGAAAAAGATGCGCATGAACACGGAAACCAGACGCGCAATATTTTGCGTCGTCATGTCCTCGGAAGACTACGCAGATTGTCTGGAAAGATTGCTAAAACTACCACTCAGCGGTCAAGGCGACCGCGAAATCGTCCGCGTCATCCTCGAATGTTGCTTGCAAGAAAAAGCGTTCAACCCGTACTACGCCATCTTGACCTCTAAACTCGTCGAGCGCCAAAAGCGACACAGGTTGACGTTACGTTTGTGCATTCAAGACCAGCTTAAAGAAATCAAATCCGGCGAAAACGAAGAAACCTCGTCCGTTCGTCGCGTGGCCAACCTCGCCAAGTTCTTCGCGCATACCGTCGCCTCCAACGCGCTCGGCGCGAACGCCTTGCGAATCTTAGAGATGAGCGAATTCGAAAACATGAACAGTCGAATCAACCTCTTCAATCGCCTCTTCTGTCGAGCAATACTCGAAGACCGTCAACGAACGGCTAAAATTGACCTTCTCTTCGCGAAACTCCGAGAGAAAAAAGAATACAACGACCTCGCGCGCGATTTCGCGCGCACCTTCACCTCTCGAGAAATCACGAGAGGCGTCGAGGACGAAGCCGCGCGCAAACGCATCCGCGGGAGAGGTTTAGCGTTGAAACAAGTCATCACCGAACAACAACGGTTTGCCACGCGGGAGGAGCAGAGATGAGACGACAGCAACAACAACACAGATTATAGTAATAGCAACAGTATTAGATAGATTTAGACGTGTGCAGATGTACGTGTATAAGGTTTATATTCGTACATTTTATGTCGCAGAGCACGCGACTGCAAAACACCATCCGTGTAAAAGCTCTGCTGCTCCATTTGCACAAACATTGCTTCACAAAAAAGAAACGCGCGAAGACAAAGAAGACGAAGAAGAAGATAGAGATATAACTCTCGCAATCATCATGTCTTCTCGCGTCGTCGCCCAAGTTTCGTCGCGACGAGGAGGACGCTTATTATCATCGTTGTTGTTCTCGTCGTCGTCGTCTAACACTCCTCACGCTCGCACGTTTCCCGACTCTGTTTCCTTGTGGGGGCAAATTCATCGTCGATCGTCGTCGTCTTTGTTCGTCGTCGATGATGATGTCGTTAAAGGTCGAGCGACGAGCAAAAAATTGTTTTTCACGACGTGTGCGCGAGCAGGAGCAGCAGCAGCCGGTGGGGAGGAGGAGGAGGGCGGAGAGACGTCCTCCTCTTCCTCTTCCTCCTCAGAGAGCGAAGATGATGGGGAAAAGAACAACAACAGCAGCAGCAGCAACAAGCGTCTGACGAGGAAAGACAAAGGGTCGTACGCCGGGATGTTGACTGAAATCGACTCGTACGAATCGCACGAGTTTAGGAGAACGAACTTATACGACACGAGAGAACACATTGGGTTGGAGGAAAACCGCGAGAAAGTTTTGAACGAGTTATTAGAAAGGGTCGAGGAGATTACGAGTTCGGAGGAGTACGAGGCGCGGTGGGCGAAAGAGCGGGCGGAGATGGAGGAAGAGGAGAAAAACGGGACGGAGAGGATATTGGAGTGGGAGACGAATTTGGTTTTAGAGGCTGGTGGGACGCAAGATCACGGTTTAAATAAGAAGGTGAGTTTAAAAGTGAACGTGGACGCTTTGATGAAGGAGACTGGGTTGTCCGAGGAGGCGATGGACTACATCAAGGCTATTTGCGGGAAACGGTTTTTGAAAAAGACGAACGAGATTCGAATCGTGTGTCGGAGGTACGCGGATAGAGAACATAACAGACAGTGGTGTTTGAGAGCGCTTTATGAGCTGATAGAGGAAGGGCAGAAGGAATTCCCGAGCGGCGGTTTCAAGAGGGAGGATATCATAGAGTTGAACGCCAAGCGACGAAATGAACTTGGAGATTCGGCGACGTACGTATCTCAGAACTAAACTGTTGAACCGTGATGATTTAGGTAGTACCCATTATAGTTTTCTCCGTATAGTCTTGTATAGCAGATATTAATATTAAAACAACACATTTTTACGTAATCTTTCTTTTCCTCCTCTCTCGTCGCGTAGTAATACCCCAACGCGAAAAAAGAATGTTTCCTCGCTTCCTCATACACATCAAAAAAGATACATATACTTCTTATATATGTATATAAGCAGTATTCGGTATCGGTAGTACCTTACGCCGTCTTCTTCTCGGCGTATTTAGCCTTGATGATACCGTACGCGGACGCGCCGGCGATGGCAATCGCAGAGCCGACGGCAGTTTGCGTGGAAATCTTGTTTCCAAACGCCAAGATGGAGAAGCTAATCACAAAGATTCTCTTACCGACGTTACCGACGGCGTGCGTGACTGGTTCAACCTTGCCCAACGCTTGGTATGCGACTTGGTTGTACATGTGGTAGTAGAAACCAACCGACAACAAAGACATGACGAAATCTTTTTGGCCTTTAAGGGCAATGGCGCTCGAGATGCCAGCCGCCACGGTGGAACCTTCGAAAAGCAACGCGAACGGAATGCAGAAGAGCAACGCAACAATCGTCACGTAGTTATACAAGTTGAGCGGAGACATTTCAGACATAAGCTTCTTACTAAAGATCGCTCTCGCCGCGAACGCAACGTTCGAGGACATCGCGGTAAGAAAACCCAACCACGTGAATGACAACTCCGTCGCCGAGGCAAGCGCGACACCGCCAATGACTGGAATCAAAGAAAGGTACACCGGTAACGGGTACACGGTACCGGAGACTAAATACACGCCAAGAGCCGAAAATACCGGTTCCAACGTTTTCACGGTGTGCGTGAACGAAACCGCGACGGTGGCAAAGGACACGTTCGACAAGCAGTGTCCAAACGCGTGCAAAAACGCCGGCAACGTCAACGCCTTCAAAAACGTCGGCGAGGGCTTTTCAAACTTGACCAGCCTCGTCGTCCAGAAGAACGTCATGATGAGCAAACCAACGCCCAAGTGCACGCAAGACACGAACCACGGAAACGGGAAGTAGTTGTAGATGGTCTTGTTGATGATGTTGAACTGGACGTTGAGAAAATACCAGGCGGCGAAATAAAAAGCGGTTTCCGCCGCCGGAAACTTTTCCTTGAACTCAGACAACGCGGAAGCTCTGAAATGACGTTGTGCATCATGTGTGTGTGTAAGTATTGAAGAATAAAAAGAGGATATCGTCGTCGTCAGTTGTTGTTGTTGTTTGTATCATCATCATCGAGAGGAGGCGCATTAGGGAAAAGAAGAAGAATAAAATACTAAATTCGCGGAATCGTACCTCGCCCCGGTCGCTTTCGTCTTCAACGCGCGTCTCGACAGTCTCTCTCTCTTCAAAATGTCTCTTTTCAAAGTATTCGAGCCTCGAATGGAACTAGATTCCCTCGCGGAGGAGGAAAAAGAGAACGCTTTCGGCGCGAATTTATCCATTTTAACGTTAACGGCATCGCATCTTCTCGAGTTGTTTTTCGAAGAAGTCGCGCGCGAAGACGCCAAGACGCGAACACCGCACGGTTGCGCGATCGATTGCATTATCTGCGTGAATTATTAGTGTTTACGTTTATGCGTAAATAAAGTTGTTTCTTTTCTTCTCTCTTCTCGCGTATACGGAGAGGAGTTCGGTGCGTAGAAGAGAATAAATGGAAAAACGGGGAAGTAGGAGTGACGCTTTTTGACGCATATCTGCAAAGGTGTTTTCGCCGTTGGCGAACACCTCAGGCAACACAGCTGACAGCTGGCAAAAACTGCCCACGAAAAATCAAAAATCTCTCGGTTTCCTTTCATCTCAGTACCTTCTTCATTTATAGGACGAACACTTGGACGTCACGAGGACGACGCAGAGGACACACACAACAAAGTGTTTTTGCTCGTCCTTATTACTCTATCATATAATACTACTTTTAATCATCAAATAAAATCGCGGCGATGAGTGGAAAAACGACAGCGCTTCAAACGGTGGGGGCGCGAGGGGAAGTCGTTCACGTCGCCGCCGGTAACGCGAGAACGACGATGCAGAGAAACAGGATTAGTGCTGCTCGAAGTTTGCAAAGAGAGAATCATCGGTTTTTTTCTTCGAGGAATACGACCACGACCACCACCACCACCGCGGCAATGTCCACAGAGAGCAATCCGACGGGTGACGAGAATAATAACAGTAATAATAAGGACAGATTCTTCTTGAACTTTTTCGGGTTCCCATTCCCTTTGGTTCCTCTGCTCTTTCGAGAGACAAAAGTTGAGAAGATTTACGAAAACGTGTACGCGTTCACGCAGCAACAAGGCATTGGATTCGGCCTGGGAGTATCAACGAACGTACGGATGACGGTGATAAAATTGAAGGACGGCACGCTGTGGGTGAAAGATCCAATCGCACCAACCGAGGAGTGCATAGCTTTGATGAAAGAGACATTTGGAGAGGACTATCGGGTCTCGAGCGTCGTGCTCGGAACGACGATGTACGAGCATAAGATTTTTTTGCCGTCGTTTGCTCGCGCTCATAAGAACGCGAAAGTCTTCGTCGTACCCGGTCAGTTTTCGTTTCCCGTGCAGCTTCCGAACCCGTTGTTGGGGATTTCTAACGCTACGGAATTGTTGGACAGCTCGAATCCGCCTCCCGAATGGCTGGACGAAATCCAATATGAAATTTTAGGCACGTTCAATCTGTTTTGGTCGCAATATCGTTATTCCGAGGGGACCTTTTTCCACAAGAAGTCCAAAACGCTGCTCGTGACCGATGCGGCGGTATACGTGGACGGTGAGAATCCACCAGACATCATACCGAAAGAAGAGTTGAGAGATTTAGGAAGTGAGGAGTCGTTTACGATCAAGCTTTTAAGAGGATTAAATTTTAAAGGAGGAAGAGATGTCGAGAGAGCCAACGACGTCAGCGACGAGATCAACGGATGGAGACGCATGACCCTCTTTTCTCTCTTCATCGCCCCGGATGCTAAGAATATTATCAATCCAGCGAAGAGCTTTAACGCGATGAAGAATAAGTTTGTCGTCTCGCCTATTGTATACGTAATTGTCTTTCAATTCTTTAGAGAAGAAATTCGCGAGTGGAAGAAAAACTGCCAGCGAAGATTTATTGGCGCAAATAGGGTGGTAGCGTCGCATTTTCCCGTAAGTAAGAAGGCGACAGCGAAGGACTTTTACTTAGCGTTTAAGTTTGCGGATAATGATAGAGAAGTGCCGAGTTATTACAGCGATCCTCTAGATCTAGGCAGCTTAGAACTCGTACAGAAAGTCTTGAATTTCATCAAGGTCTACGATTAGTGTATGTGTATGTATGAAAACTATCTAATAGAGGGCAGAGCCGCGTCGTCTAATACTATATATTTTGCTTTTTCTTACCATTCGCCGTCGTCTTCCACTTCTTCCGCGGTCAAAGCGCCGTGCTTTTTGTTCCATTCTTCGTGAAACTCAATATCAGCCCGAGTTACCGACGCGCGAACCTGTTTTGCTGCTTTACGAATATCATCTATGCGAATCTCGCGCAACTCTTGTGCTTCGTCTTCGCCCGTTTTCGTCAAGTCAACGACATCGCCGCCACCGTCTTCTTTCTCGCTTCCAGTTTTAGCTTTCTTCTTCACAAATAACTCGCGCAGAGGTGCTCGAGCAGCTTCTTGCACCAAGTTCTTCAAATCCGAGCCGGAATATCCATCGGTTTTCTCACAAATTACGTCTAAATCTTTCTCAGTTAACGCGTGTTTCACTTTTCCTTCGCCATCTGGATTTAACGTTTTCAAAATCATATCTCGTCTCGCCGCCGCGCACGGCAAAGGAATGTAGAGCTGTTTGGCCAGACGTCGTCGCGCCCCATCGTCCAGCTCTTGCGGTCTATTCGTAGCTCCAATGAGTAGCATCGGTTTCGTTGGATCTTCGCCTCCTAATCCGTCCATTTGGACGAGAAATTCCGTTTTCATTCGTCTCGACGACTCGTGTTCGCCTTCAGATTTTCGCGCCGAGAGTAAAGAGTCAATCTCGTCCACGAATATCACTGAAGGCGCGCAGTGTCTCGCGACCGCAAACAACGCGCGCACCATTTTCTCGCCGTCGCCAATCCATTTAGAGGTTAATGAAGATGCTGAGATTGAAAAGAACGTCGCTTTGCATTGCGAGGCAACAGCTTTACCGATCATAGTTTTCCCGGTACCGGGAGGACCAAACAAGAGCAAACCTTTGGGCACTGCGCGAGCGCCGGTGAAGAGTTCCGGATTCGTCATCGGCCATACTGCGAGCTCTTGCACGGCATTCTTCGCGTGTTCGAGACCAACGATGCTGTCCCAAGATACCGTGCCCGGTTTATCGAGAACTTCGCCGATGACGCGTTCGACGATATCGCGTTCGAGTTTCAAAATTTCATCTGGAATGACTTCTTTACCAGTCGGTTGTAATCGTTTCAACGCGAGCTCGGAAAATGCCGGGCCGGAATCACCGTTCGGATCGTCTTTGTTTTTCTGTTGACCGTTGCTATTATTATTATTTCCACCGTTCAGATGGCCGAACGGACCGATAAACCCGCCTGGTGCACCCGGAATGGAACTTCTACCGCCACCGCTACCCGCTTTCAGTAACGCTTGCTCTTTCGCCTCGCGATACGGCTGCATGACTGGAGCCAGTCCTTTTTGCGCGCGGTCGAAATCTAACTTATCGCCCGCGGACATGAACCTTGCAGTTTTGGGTTTCGCTCCGGGTGCTTCATTGGCGTGGTGGTGTTCGTCGTCGCAAATCACGACGTCTTCGTCATCGTCATCGTCATCGCGCAACGCGTCCGCAGATACCCTTTTATTGTGTCCTCTTTTTCTAGTGTTGTTGTTGTTGTTGTTGTTGTTATACGTCATGCCGTTATCGTCATCGTCATCAACGCGGTACCGCGAAGCTCCAGACGCCCCGCCGCGTTTGTTATTTCTGTGGTTTTTCCTCGGCGACTGTCGGCGGCCTTTCTTTTCCTCCTCTCTCGGATCGATCGTTCTAGTAGTCACCAAGCGCCGTTTCTCGTCGCGTATCGATGGTGGTGGTTTCCCGTAGTTCACCACGCGTTGAACTGGTGGATTCGATATCCGTGCCTCTCGTTCTTTCCTCGCGTTTTCTTGCAACTGTTCCATTATCGTCAGAGTTTTCTTCTCTTTCTCTTCTTTCTTCTCTTTCTTCAACTCTTCGTAGGATTTTTCTCGCTTGGGATCTTGCTGTTTCGCAACCTCAATCACGCGGAAAACCTCATCTTCTTCGTCTCTGTTCTCCTCTTCTTCGTCACTCGCTGCGGGTATACCCCACGCCGCTTTTGTTTCTAACACGTTCGCGGTGGTGGTTTTTGCCGTCGTTTTGTTCTCGTTCTTGTTGTTGGTGTTCTTGTTCTTGTTTTCTTCTTCTTTGTCTTCTTCTTTTACTTTTCCTCCTCTCGTCGTCGCGCTCCTTCCGTTGCCTCTCGCGGCCGCGGCGGCGGCTGGTTTTATCGCCGGTGGCGGCGGCGAGAGCACTTTCGTCGAAACCGTGTTTCTATCAACTTCGACGAGCGTGTTTTTACTCGTCGTCTGAATCGTCGTCGTCGTCCTTTGCGGAGGAGCACCGGCATCGGCACCACCAGTCGCGGTGGTGCGAACGACGCCGGCGACGGCGACGGTTTTGTCTCTCGTATTGTTCTCCTTCCTCTTCGACGCCTCTTCTTCTTCTTCTTCTCTTTGCACCTTCCCTCGCATCTCTTCAATCTCCTCCAAAGCAGATTGAATCAACGGTTCCATCGCTTCCCGCTCGTCTTTGCTCAAAGTCGCTTGAATCTTGAACAATCGCACCTGTTCGAGCATCAATTCCACGGCTTGGCGAAATCGATTCGCGTCTCGAGCTGCGTCGATTTGGTCGCTCAAATCGCACAAACGTTGTATCGCCGCTTTTTGTTGTCCTTCGTCCATTACGAGTATTATTATTATTACGTGTTACTTATTCTATTTGCGCTAATAAACAGCGCGCACACACACGTTTTTCGTATCGCAAGAATGAAGAAGAAGAGAAAAAAAGACAGACGTCAAAGAATTTTTGAATTTTTGAGTCGCACACAAAGTTGGCACCCAAGTAAAGAAAGGAGAGCTTTTTTTGTTTTTGTTTTTTTTGCGGTTCACCACTAAAAACCCGCCGAACCCAAAAAAGAATTTTTAAGAGAGACGAAAGTACGGGAATCAACTCAGTGAACTCACACTTACTGGGTGTTGTCTCATTTCTACTCTCCCTCTTCTTCATTATTTATCTAGTACTTATTATTATTACGAGTTATTTATTCAACAGAGAGAGAGGGAGAAAGAGACGCGCGTCTGACGCGGTGTTGGGCGTTTCTCGGGGGTGGCAGAGAACAACAACAACAACAACACGCGT
>Ga0115000_10005027_pt1 | contig 10681 bp, 10 predicted proteins | sample ArcticOcean_MG_C_6_FD_89690 | JGI IMG/M metagenome (GOLD analysis project Ga0115000, IMG submission 89690) | Marine microbial communities from western Arctic Ocean - ArcticOcean_MG_CB8_128 | ecosystem: Environmental > Aquatic > Marine > Oceanic | place: Arctic Ocean: Canada Basin | collected... | reverse complement strand
AATGTTGTACTGAATCCAGGAACTAATGGAACAATTTAAACAACACCACCGTTATTTATCACGTGTTTATAACCGACGATATCTTCTTTGTTATAATCACCCCCTTTGACCAAAACATCCGGAATTATTTTGGCAATCAATTTTTTTGGTGTGAGTTCATTAAAAATAACTATATCATCCACAAAATCTTTATCAAGCAATTTATTTGCTCGAATAGACTCACTATCAATAGGCCTACCACTTCCTTTTAACTTTTTGACTGAAGCATCCGAGTTTATTCCAACAATTAATTTGTCTCCAAATTCAGATGATTTTTTAAGAAGATCTAGATGCCCAGCATGCAATAGATCAAAACACCCATTTGTAAAAACTATACTTAAACCATTTTTTTTATAATTTATAATCAATTTGGCAATATCTTCATTTTCAATAAAAATCATTTTTTTAGCGCTTTAACTTTTTTGCAAACAATTTGAGAAAACTTTTTTCGATCTTCATCATTGAATGAATCAGTTAAAACTGGGTCCCCAATTCTAATCTCTAAAAGTTTTCTGGTAAACTTCATTGAACCTTTTTTTAAAGATTTATATGTTCCTTTAATTGCGATCGGAACAACTGGAATGCTGGTAGATATTCCGATACTTAACCCTCCAGATTTAAATTGATTTATATTCCCGTCATCAGTTCTTGAACCTTCAGGAAATACTAAAATAGACCGTGGATTTTTTGTTAATGAGCTTTTAAGATTTTCGATTGACAACATCGCATTTTTATGGTTATCTCTATCAATAAATACATGCCCAGCCATTTGCATTGCCCAGCCTAAAAAAGGAATCCATTTAAGTTCGGTTTTTGCAATTGGAACAGTCCAAAAAGGTAGATATCCTAACATTAGTGGAATATCTAGACTTGATGCGTGATTTGCAGCAAAAATATAATTTTTGGATATATCTAAATTTTCCAATCCTGTTATCTTTGTTTTTATCTGACATGAAATAAAAATTGTTTTTGCCCAACATCTTACAATAAACCCAAGCAATTTTCCATTTTTGAAATCAAAAAAAGACACTACAATAACAGCTATACCAAAAAATATAGTCCAAATTATTGTCGCTGTCAGAAGCCAAAAAAAATACAACTACTTTATTTCTTTCATTCCTATAAAATCAGCAGCAGAATCAGAAAAGACTATTCCACCTTGCTCGGTTTGATATGTTTCTAATAATGCAACCATAAGCCTGGGAGTCGCTAAGCCTGATCCATTTAGGGTATGTAAAAGTCTAACTTTTTTATCAGCTCCACTCCTATATCTTATTTTTCCTCTTCTAGATTGAAAATCTTCAAAGTTACTGCATGAAGATACTTCTAGCCACTGCTTCTCTCCTGGAGACCAGATTTCGATATCATAGCATTTTGAGGCTGAAAAGCCCAAATCACCTGTACACAGCTCAATCACCCTGTAAGTAATCCCTAGTTTTTGAAGTATCGATTCTGCTTGCAATACTAATTTCTCAAGACTTTCATAGGATTCTTCTGGTTTTACAAATTTAACCATTTCGACTTTGTTAAACTGATGAAGCCTCAAAAGACCCCTCGAGTCCTTTCCATAGGAGCCAGATTCTCTTCTAAAGCAAGGAGAGGATGCAACATAATTTATCGGCAAATCATTTTCAGAAAGTATCTCATCTCTATGAATATTCGTAATTGGAACTTCTGCGGTTGGAGCCAAATAAAGCTGGTCTAAATCAGAAATATACATATCTTCTTTAAACTTTGGTAATTGCCCAGTGGTCCTCATTGATTCTTCAAGAATTAATACAGGTGGAAATATTTCTGTAAAATCATAATTATTTACATGATGGTCAATCATACAATTTATTAGTTTACGTTCAAGTTGAGCGCCTCTGCCCGTGTATAGAGGAAACCCACTACCAGAAATCTTTGATCCTCTTTCAAGATCAAATAATTTAAGATTTTTACCCAATTCTTGATGCGTTTTTTCTTGATAATTAAAAACCGGCTTATCTCCCCATTCCCTTATGATAACGTTTTCTCTTTCATCTTTTCCTAAGGGCACAGATAGATGAGGAATATTTGGTATTTCTTCAAGCTTTAAGTTTAATTGAGTACTTAATTCAGTTAGCTCTAGCTCCAAAGACTTTATTATGTCGCCAAGTTTTCTCATCTCAGCAATTTTACTGTCAGCATTATCACCTGCTCTTTTTAGAGCGGCGACTTGTTTAGAAACTAAGTTTTTTTCTGCTCTTTTATCTTCAAGAGATTTAGTTTTTTTTCTAAATTTTAAATCGATGACATTTATGTCCAAAATGGAACCTTCATATCCTTTTTGAACTAATGCATCCTGAACGAACTCAGGTCGTTCTCTTATATGTTTAATTGAAATCAAAATATTTTGTTGCTTAGAGTTAGAATTATTTAATATCGTAAAATTAAATAATTTAAAATTGAGAAAAAATATATATAACCGAATTATATACTAAGTAGACTAAATAATTTGATCTAAAATATTAGCGACCTCTTCCAGATAAAACTACAATGACTGTTCTTATTAAAATTTTTAAATCAAGATTTAAACTTATATTTTCAATATAATAAAAATCATACCTTAATTTTTGCCTAACATCTTCTTCCTCCAGATCAGACGGATGTTTTATTTGCGACCACCCTGTAATGCCTGGCCTCACTCTGAACCTTCTTTCATAAAGTGGAAATTTCTCTTTTAGCTTTTCTGTGAAATATGGTCTTTCTGGCCTCGGTCCAATTAAACTCATTTGACCTAAAAAAACATTAATTAATTGCGGTAATTCATCTAACCTATATTTTCTTAATATTCGCCCAACCGAAGTAATGCGAGGATCATCATCGGACGTCCAAACTGGACCACTATTTTGCTCAGCATCAAGAATCATTGATCTAAACTTATAGATCATAAAAGGATTGCCTTCAAACCCAAGTCTTTCTTGGCTATAAATTATTGACCCTTTAGAGTTTGTTCTAATTATAATTGCTAAGATGATGAAAAAAGGAAATAAAATTATTAATGAAATAACACTCAAAATAAAATCAAATATCCTTTTCATACCAGAACTTGACCATTGACTTTCTTGAAAATTCACCTCGATTAATGGCAGTCCCGAGATTTGTTCTGTCCTGGCTAAGCCACTGATGACCTCATATAGATCTGGCACAATCTTAATTGAAACAGGTGCACCATTTATCGTTGATATTAATTTCATAATATGATTATGATCCATATCGTCAAGAGCGATTACGATATCTGAAACCGGGTTTTTTGAAATAATTGTTTTCAATTCAGTCTCATCACCTAAGCAATTAGCTAAGGAACTAATATTTTCATTTTTTTCATCTAAAGCCCTAATTAAACCTATTACTTTATAAAGTTTTTGCCCGTGCTTTAATAATTTTTCTGTAACAAATTTTGAGTTATTTCCAGTGCCAATAACTATCACATTGTGTTGGCCGACCCCTCTTCTAAGTAAAAATTTTTGAATTGATCGAACAACCCAGCGAACAACTATCGTAAAAAATGAATATAGTATCCAATATCTAATAATAAATTGTGATTTTATTGGACCCAGGTCTACATCTATCCCTAATAAAAATACAGCTGTAGCCATTATGAAGAAGGTTAGTTTTATTAAGTTTTCAGTTTCTACGAATCTGGAAGTTTCAGCATCACCCCTGTAAAGATTAGCAGCCCAGAACACCAGCCCTATAGAAGACTGTGATAACAAATAAATTGTACTTAATGGATAAATTATTTCAAATTGATAAAATATAAGATCGATTACAATATAGCCAGCAACCGCATCTAGAATAACTAATATCCAAGATACAATCCATCTAGGTACACGCACTAATAATTGATTAAATATTTCCATTTTCTTTTGATCAAATATCTATTTAAATAGATATTAATCGCCAGTTACAACTATGGAGTGACGCCTCCAAGCTCGTCAAGTGAAGTAAAATTTCTTCTATTTATTTTTTGACAAACTGATAGCGTTTTTTTTCGATAGGATTCCTTAAATTTGGAAATTGAAATTAGCATTCAACAATAGTAAATGCAATGATTATGAAACAACGATTATCAAAACTTATTTTTCTTCCTATTTTTATTTCTAATATTTTTGTGTTTTCGCAGATTCCTATTAAGCTCAATCATCCCGCGAGTATCATATTAAAGAGATTATCAGCGCGAGGCGAGATTTCCTTAAATTATTTTGGGAATAACTCGATGAGCTCTATTGATGCAGACCATATACTTTATAAAAATAATAATAAAAATTATATTAATAGTCTTCTAAATATTAAACTGCCCTATGAAGAGGCATTGAGTGACTCATTAAATCAGAAAAGTAGCATCCCCAATCTTTATAAGATAATATTTAATTCTAACTTTGATATTAAAAAAAAATATTTCTACCAATCAATATCTGACACAACATTAATTTGGATTAAAATAAGGGAAGTCATTTTGCGCCAACATCATCAAAGTCATCAAAACTTTCAATACCTTGACGAAATTTCTTTCAATGGTATATTTGATAATCAATTGTATGTCAGTTCAACGTTTTCAATGTTTCGCAATACTGGAAATCAAATTTTAATTTTAAATAATTACAGGAACGAATGGGAAAAATATTTCCCAGAAATTGATATGACTTTTTGGTATTTAAATACCAGTTCTTTATATCTAAAAAACTCAATAGCAGATATAGAAATTGCAAACAACCCCTTCTCTTGGGGATGGTCATCAGGAAATTCACCAATACTATCTGCAAAAGCCACACCATTTAACCATGTGAGGCTGTATAAAAGCTTTGGAAAATTTAATTTTGAATACTTCCACGGTAGTATTTTGGATAAATCAATTGATGAAATTCATAATGAAAATAAAAAAAGAGAGAAATTCATTGCTGGTCATAGGGTTAAGTATGAGATAAGCAATAACATCCACGCTTCTATTTCTGAACTAGTTACATATGGAAACAGATCGCCTGAATTAGGTTATATGAACCCCGTTTCTTTTTTTTGGGCCCAAGAACACAATCTTGGTGATTTAGATAATGTTTTCATCGCGGCTGATATCGGATACAGAATTCTACCTGGATGTGTCATATATAACACTTTACTATTGGATGAACTATCGTGGAAAGATCTTTTTAATGATTGGTGGGGTAATAAATTCTCAAACCAGTTTGGGCTATTTCTATCATTCGAAAATATGAGCCTACCAGACCTAAGAATTGAATACACCGTAACTAGGCCGTGGACATATACTCATCCTGATTTCTCCTATTCTCACAGACAACAGCCATTGGGCGCTTCCCACGGACCTGCAAGCAAAGTGTTTCTAATCGAGTCATTTTATCTCCCTTCATCAAGAATGATTATTCATGGTGCTTTTGAACATGCTCAAAAAGGTGTTGGTAAGGGTTCGGGGCTTTTTGATAACTATGACACCAGAAACAAAGACAATGATTGGAATACTGAATTCTTACTTGAAGACAAAACTTATTCGAACAAATACAAATTGAATTTTCAATATTTATTATCAATAAATCTCAATTTTAGAACTACAATTGTAATTAACAATAATGAATATTTTAGCAATATTTCTGAAAAATTAAAGAGAACAGAAAAAACATTTATTGTGGGATTAGATTTTAATTTGTAGAAATATGAATTTAAGCCTTTTTTAAAAACCCATACCAGGCCCAGCAAAACATGTAAAAAGCACTTGAGATAATATTTATTTTTTCAACTTCCCTATAAAGTTTCCATTGATAGCGAGCGCTTTTAATTTTATTAAATGAAATCGAACCTGAGCGGTGCCTATATTTAGCTAAGATCTCTACACTCCCTCCAGCATTGAAACCTTTTTTTAAAATAGCTAGCCATAGACCATGATCATGCCTAGTCTTAATATCAGGCATGTAAATTTTCTTAAAACTCATAACTTTTAAGTCAATTATCGCCGTTAAGCAACCGATATGATTACTCTTCAATAAATCATCATAAGATGGTTTATTGTTTGAAATAATTATATTTTTTAAATGTCTACCATGTTCATCGACTTTTTCATAAGAACTAAAAGACAGCGCTACATTTTCATCATTCATAAATTTGATCTGTTCTGCTAGCTTTTTAGGATACCAAACATCATCACTGTCTAAAAATGCTATGTATCGCCCCGAAGATTTTTCAATACCGATATTTCTAGATAATGAGGCTCCTTTATTAATTTTATTTTCAATTAATTTAATCCGATTATCAGTATTTGAATATTTTTTTACAATTTCAATGCTATTATCCTTAGAGCCATCATCAATAATTAGCATCTCCCATTTAATATAGGTTTGTTTAAGAACGGAGAGAATTGTTTCATCAATGAATTTTTGTGAGTTATACATTGGTGTAATAACTGACACTAAATCAAGCATTCTTAACTATGCCTTCTGTGTTTTTATAGCCCTGATACAATGATAACATGAGTTCGAGGCGACCACTAACTATCATACATTTTATTAAATAATAGGTAAAAATTAGAAACCCTATAAACCCACCATATCTAAAACAAAACATACCTTTCGCTTTTAAGATAGCACTATTAGAAAAGTGCATTGCCTTACGATCAATAAATTCATGTTTGAGAAGAAATTCTGGGAAGTGCAATACCAAGCCACCTTTATCAAATACATCTAAAAAAAAGATATTTTCTTCAACAGATGGAAATCTAGAGCCAAGGCCTAGATTCTCGTTGAATCTGATATCATTTTTTAGTAAAAAATTTTTTGAAACAACCAACTCAACTGAAGAAACTCTTAACGAACCAATACGTCCTAATATTTTTTTTTTAGTATAATTTTTATATGGCCTACCATCTAAATATTTCATGCGAACAGTTTGCAAAGCTGGATTATTGTTTAAAGCCAAATTCTTTTTTATTTTTTTTACACAATCAGTCATTAATAAAACATCGTCATCGAGGAACCAAATAAAGTCACATTCGGAATTTTCAATCGCGATATTTCGACTTCGACTTAATCCATACTGGTCATCATAAATTATTGTATAATCTTTTAATTTTGGTTGCGATACTTTGTCTTTCATTCCCTGAATGACAATTATTACTTCATCAGCATCTATCAATGGCAGAAAAAAGAATGAAGAGATAAAACGATCTACATTTACTGCAATAGTTGAAATAGCAACGGTAATAGATGGTTTATTAAAATCATTCATGAAGCCCTCTTAATATTAAATTAGTATAACTAATTTTTAACATAAATCGTAGTAACAAGAAAATCTATACCTGGCCTTTTTATTCTTAAGACCTCTTTCTTTTTATTTTCCCTAAAATAAAAAGGGGCATTATGAAGGACGATACCAGAGTTAATATAAGCTCTCGATTCTGGCCCTTTAATTTTATCTAAATTTGATTTGAATTTTCCGAATGGAATACTTTCAGTAATTATGACATATTTATATATATTTATTTTATCTAATATAATAGTGACTTCACTATTAGTTAAATGCTGTAAAACTTCTCTTAAAAAGATACAATCTGCATCTGGTAAGTCATCTTTAACAATATCTGCACATAGAAAATCTAAATTTTTAGCATTAAATATTTTTTTATTTCTTTCAATTAATTCAGGTACTACATCAACGCCTAGATAGCTCTTAGTATTAGGGTAGAGTTCACGCCCAATATTGAAATCTCCGCAACCAAGGTCAAGAAATTTTAAATCATGTAAGTCGTCTTTAAAATATTCTGAAATTATCTTTATATAACTTTTAATGACTTCAATTTCGTTAGACCCTGGGCCAGAATAAAAGCGCCTCGAATCATGCTTCCCCCATAGGTTATCCTTATAAATAGTAGAGAAAATCTCTTTGTTGTCTAATTTTTTAAATCTCTTATCTCGAAGTGGTATATTTTTTTTCCTATAATTTATGTTTTTGTAATACATTAATAACCAGTTGGGTAAAAAAGTAAGTATTTTTGATTTTATGCTAGAGACAGTCATATTTATAGTGTTTCATTCAATAAATTAAAAAAGAGTTTAGAACACTTATCGACACTAAAACTTTGAGCTCTTTTTAATAGTGACTCTTTTTCGAACAAGGGTTCACCATTTAATGCCGCTAATAGACCCTCAGATAATCGAACAGGATCATTTACTGGAACTAACGTCCCAAATTCACCATTATTTAAAATTTCTCTCGGTCCACTAGGGCAATCTGTTGAAACGATTTGTTTCTTTAAAGCGAGAGCTTCTATAAGGACTAACCCAAAGCCTTCATTATTTGATGACAATGCATAAACTGAAGCATTTTTAATTAGAGGGAACGGATTTATTTTATAGCCAATAAGAAACACTTCATCTGATAAATTTAGAGAACTTATTAGATCAATTATATTATGTTTTTCTGGGCCATCGCCGACAATTACTAGTTTTAGATCTTTGACTTTATCATTGTTTTTCAAAATTTTGAAGGCTTTAATCAAATTTGGGTAATTCTTCTGCCTTGCCAACCTTCCCACGGCTATAATATAATTATTTTTAATTTTCAGTAAATCAATATCTACTTCTATTGACTTAGTAATAATATCAGGATCAAAAGCAGGATTGTAAATAGTAATAATTTTATCAGATGAAAAATTAAAATTAGTTATCAAATCATCTCTTACACCGTTTGAAACAGCAATGACTTTTTTAGGAAAAGAATAAAATAATTTTATAAATATCTTATTTATCGATAAAAACCTAGAAATAGTCTTTTTTGAGTGAAGTGATAAATTATTATGCTCCCAAATTAAAAATTTAGACTTTGAATCGGAGAGTTTGTAAGCCAAAGAGGATATTAAATTCATATAATCTAAGGAAGAAATGAAATAATCAGGCTCTTCAATATTTAAATAATTAATAATGTCAAATAGACTTTTTCTAGCATGGTCTTTGTTAAAATCAAATATTTTAATATTTTTATCAAGAGTCTTTAAAAGTCGACCCTCTTTTTTAACGAGGAGTAAATGGACATTATATCTTGTATTATTCTTTGATATAAAATTTAGTAATGTTGATAAAACTTTCTCTGCTCCACCGCCTTTAAGATTTGGGATTATAAAAGCTAATTTCAATGTACAAATCTATTTAAAAACTGTTTAATTGTCGTGAAGTTAAATAGCATAGTCAGCAATGAGTAGAACAGTAAAAATATGGTCATTTGATAAATTATATGAAAGCCCATAAATCTCATAATTAAAGAAATTATAACCGTAATACTCACAAATGATAAAGCCTTTAATAAAATAGCTTTATCACATTTTATTTTCATTAGCTCTCGACCTTTATAAAAAGAAATAAAAAGACAAATTGAATATGCAAATACAGTCGACAAAGCTGCTCCCATCAATTCATACTTTGGTATAAAAACTAGATTTAAACAAATATTGATTAGACTTCCAAAAAAAAGAATTTTCATAGATAGTTTTGTTTTCTCTTTCAGAAAAAATACATAATCAAAATGATAAATTTTTAAACCCCAAAAGAAGAACATTATTGAAAAAGAAGTAATGAGTAAAGAAGATGGATAATTAAAGTCAGCTCCTATAAAAACCGAACTTATAAACTCATTAAAAAGGGCTATAAATATTGAAAGGGGAAATATTACTACAAGAAAAAGATTTAAGTTCAATGACATTAAATTTTCAACCTCATCATTATCCTTCTCTTCATAAGACCTATTTATTTCAGGATAGATAATTAATCCTTGTATGATCATTAGAAATAAGACTAGTTGCTTAATAAAATCATAATTGGCTCCATAAATACCAACCATTTTAGAATCAAAAAAATATCCAATTAATATTCTATCCGAAGAAGTCAAAATATAATCAAAGAAAAACAAACCAGTTAGAGGGAAGCCATAAGAAATAAATTTTTTAATTATTTGTTTATCAAAATACCCTCCTCCCATTTTTTTCTGAAAATAATAACTTGAAGGAATTGAGCTAAAAAAAAATGAAACCATAAACCCGATTAAAAGAGTATAATGATTATTAGGAAAAAAACTATGAATAAGTAGACAAACACTTAAAAATAATAAAGGCCGTATAATTACATTTACGCCATAAAAAGTATCATTGCGGTTAATGTTTAATAAGTTTTGAGTTAAGTCAAAATTTGACTTAACGATAGAAGCTAGAATGCTTAAAAGAAAAATATTTTTTACATTTAATATTTCTAAAAAAGAAGCAGCAGTTAAAAGTAAATAAATTAAAATCAAAAATATGCTTAAAGCATAAAATGAAAAGTAGCTCGTTTTAATGTAAGTATTGAGGTTTTTTTTAAATTTATGATAATATCTATAAACAGACAATCTATGCCACCAAAAAATGAATGAGCATACAAACATCACGTATGAACTAAATAAAAGAAAATCTCCATATACCTCAGGATTAAAAATTCTAGTAAAAATATAGATACTTAGTAAATGAAATACAGCAGCAAAAATTTTTGAGATTAAATAAATAAAGCTCTTGTTTTTAAATGCATTAACTGACATTATAAAACTCAGTTTATTCTTAATGTAATTTTGGATGTAAAATAAATCATTTTACAATTTT
>Ga0115000_10005025_pt1 | contig 10682 bp, 12 predicted proteins | sample ArcticOcean_MG_C_6_FD_89690 | JGI IMG/M metagenome (GOLD analysis project Ga0115000, IMG submission 89690) | Marine microbial communities from western Arctic Ocean - ArcticOcean_MG_CB8_128 | ecosystem: Environmental > Aquatic > Marine > Oceanic | place: Arctic Ocean: Canada Basin | collected... | reverse complement strand
TGCAGAACTTTGATGATCTGGCTTTCTGTATAACGGGTCTTCTTCATTATCATTCTCCTCTTTGCTTCGCATTATGCAGGAGAACTCTAATTTACAATGGACCTATTATAGGGGAGGGTTACAATCTGGTTTTCAATATAGATGGGGTTTTTATTGATAAAAGGAGTAACGGTTGCGGCGACTTCTTCTACGGCTTGATGAAACTCCGTTTCGCCGCGGTTTCTCTTGACTAAGCCAGTCATGAAATCTTCTAGATTCAATTCTTCTACTTTATTTATTGGTGTCCTCTTTCATTTTTATCCGATGGGAATAATTTGGATAAGGTTTTACCTGTTAAACAATAACTGCTATTTTAAAGTCCGTGAATACTTGAATTTATAAAGTATTGAGAATATTTTTCAAGAACACTAAATATTTGGAAAATATAATATGAATTATAAAGGAAACCCCGTTTTAATTCAGATGGCCGGTCAATTACCACAAGTTTCAAAGTTATATAGATTGGTTATGACCAGCGTAGACTACTCCACGATTTCCGATCAAGCCAAGGAAGACTTTTTTGGTTTTAGTGACCTTGATAAGGAGAGTAAAGATGGTATGACGGCCTTAGTTTTGCTTAAGCAAAATGAACATGAAAGTTATCTTCAAGATATGGAAGATGAGGATCGATTTAGAATGTGTGGAATCATACAAATGTTAGCTGATCTGGTACAAGAGTTGGATGAAGATTGAATTGCTATAAAAAAATAAGCATCGGCAGAAAGGAAGTTCGATGAATTATATTCTTACAACGCTGGCTTTTATTGTTGGGGGTTTGTTACCCATTCAAGTGTGTGTCAATGCAGAGCTTGCTAGATATATAAATAGTCCAATTTTGGCAGCGTTGGTTTCTTTTTTAGTCGGTGGTATGTGTCTGATTCTTGGTGCTGTAATTTTTAAAGCTCCCCTTCCTAGCTTGAATCAGTTAGCTTCCTTGCCAATATGGCTTTGGGGCGGGGGGATGATCGGTGCTGCAGTGGTGTTGGGTTCTATTCTGGCGGGACCCAAAATAGGCGCATTAGCTCTAGTGAGTTTGCTACTTGCGGGGCAACTAGTTGTTTCTATTTTAATCGATCACTACGGTTTGGTTGGTTTCCCAGTTCAAAAAATGAATATTCAACGTTTGCTGGGAGTTTTATTGTTGGTCGGGGGATTCTTGCTTGTTCGGAAAATTTAAATCATTAGGAAAGGGCATGGCTAAATGGATAACGCAACACTAGTCGGTTATTTTGCAGGGTTCTTAACGACCGTTTCTTTTGTTCCGCAGGTATTGAAAACTTGGAAAAGTAAATCTGCTTCAGATCTTTCATTGGGGATGTTTTCGGCATTTAGCCTAGGAGTGTTGTGCTGGCTTATTTATGGGGTATTGCTGGGCGAATTTCCTATGATCTTCTGGAATGCAGTTACCCTGATTTTCGCGCTGGCCTTATTGGTTATGAAACTGAAGTTTGACTGATGGTTCCCTTACCTCCAAAATAGATCGAAGATAAGAGAGAGCCTCTTCTGCTTTCTGCGAATATTGATATTAGTTATTACTTATTGGCGTGGAACCTTCTCACCGCTTACCCCATCTGACAGAAGATATCATAAATTTGAAAACTTCAGGAGGCTGGTAAAAAGCAGAATAGGCTCCTTATAATCAGATGACCCATATTCTCTCGAAAATCTTTCAGAGTATATAAGGTAATTAATATACCAGCAGGACCATTCAGGTTTGCCGTGAAATAGCCCTCGCGTGTTGTAAGGTCGTAAGGAAGAAAGTCTGGTCAATATCTATTGTCTTTAATTGTTACTAGGTCTGCTCAATGCCTGCAAGAACCGCCCATGAAGTTATCATACTTTTTCCAAAGCTCAAGTTGGCCGTAACTGGATGCCAATGCAGATGCCGGAAACATTAAAATAAAAAGCAGGATGCCAAGATTATTTAATTTGTTCATATGTCTGCCCCCCTAAAAATTAGTCATTGGTAATTGCTCTAATTTTAGAGTAACAAAATTGCTATAAGAACGGCGTTAAAAATAAAAGGATTGTGATAAATACCGTTTAGGAAATTGTGTGCGCTCTGTCTTAACTTTTTCTTTCTTTATCTGGGAAATCGTCTTTTGTTTTTAAAATTTCAGGAAGAATCCTATGAAAAATTTTCATCAATTCAGGATCAAAACTGGTTCCTGTAACTCTATCCATTTCTTCTATTGCATCTTTGATTGACCATGCAGCTTTGTAAGGTCTTTCAGAGGTTAACGCGTCGAAACAATCGGCAATGGCATGTGATTTTGTTAGCAAACCATTAGCAGTTCATCCCATTGGGTTGTGTATCGTGGTGATCGCGATCCGCAACGCATCTTCCAAGCTCTCGTCACACCCTGCGCTCCAAAAAATAATGTGTCAGGGCCATGATCTTTATTGATGTGATCTACAACTTTCATCAAATGGTCTCCAGGGCGATGATCGAAATCAACAAACAGTTGTTTTTGTTCCAAAGAGATAGGGATTAAATCCAGCAACATGATCCCCGTTTTCTTGTAGCGGTATCCATGCTTATAAATCCTGCTCAAGCAGAACTTTGCCGCTTCAATAATGATACGCGTATCGCTGGTAGGAGTCGTTAGCGTATGAGTGATCACATTGTTGTATTGCCTGTCCGTTTCTCTGAAGCCATTAGTCTGAATAAACACATGAACAGCCTGTGCTCGACTATTTTGTTTTCTTAGTTTTTCGCAGGCACGTGCTGCGTAATTAGATAAAGCTTCTTCTATCGGTTCCTTTTTTGTAAGTGGCTTACCAAAAGACTTGGATGACATAATATTTTTTTTAGGTTGGATGGCTTCTAGATCGATGCAAGATTGTCCTTTCAGTTCCCGTAATATGCGCTCTCCGACAACGGATAGATGCTTGCGAATAATAGGAGGACTCGCGTCTCTAAGTTCCGAAGCCTTGTATATACTCATGCTATTCAAACGCTCAGACCAGCTTCTTGCAATTCCCCATACTTTGTCTACATCCAAAGATTTTAGAATTTCATCTTGCTTCTGCAGGCACTGAATATCGAATACTCCATCCGTCTGTTTTTTTGCAACGTGATTGGCAATCTTTGCTAATACCTTGGTTGGGCCAATGCCAATCGATACAGGGATACCTGTCCATTGAAGTACTTTTTCGCGAATGATTTCACAATATTCATGGAGGTTGCGAGGTTGCAAATAGTCCAAGCGAAGAAAGGCTTCATCAATTGAATACACTTCCATATCGGGAGTAAAAAGGTTGAGACTGTCCATCACCCTTTTTGACATGTCTCCATAAAGTTGATAGTTGGAGGAAAAAACAGCAACGTTGTGTTTTTTGATGACTGCTTTTTGTTTAAAGATAGGAGCTCCCATGGGAATGCCTAGAGACTTTGCTTCATTGGAGCGGGCAACGATGCAACCATCATTATTTGACAATATGACAATGGCACGTTCTTTTAGGCTGGGGTCAAACACACGCTCGCAAGACGCATAGAAATTATTGCAATCGACTAGAGCAAAGATTCTCACAGCAGGTCATGGATTACATGGGTGACGACTCCCCAAACCACAACCTCATTTCCTTCCTGCAATTCTATTGGCGGATAGCTAGAGTTTTCGGATTGTAGCGAAAAACGATCATTCAATTTTAAAAGTCGTTTTACGGTGAGTTGACCGTCTACTTCAGCAATGATAATCTTTCCGCTAGAAGCTTCTAAACTTCGATCCACAATCAGCAGATCACCATTGAAAATTCCCACGCCAATCATAGAGTCACCAGATGCTCTTACAAAGTAAGTGGCAGAGGGATGCTTGATGACATGCTCATTTAGGTCAAGCGATCCTTCCATATAATCATCAGCAGGTGATGGGAACCCTGCCTCAACATGGCACAACGCCAATGGCAAAGGGCAAGGTTTGGCAATTTTAAGAGCAGTTGAGGTGACAGCGATCATATGACGGGTCTCATTGGGTGATTGATTGGAAAATAAAGGTACCTTGCCCTGAGGGTGGTGTCAATATATTTTCGCTTTATTTTCGTCTTATGGGTATGTCAAGGACTTGGCAGCAGCCTAAGCGGAAGTGTGAATTTTTTTGGCTACTCACCAGCAAATAAAAAGTAGTTTAAGAGTAGCAACTTTTCCCAATTTTCAACTTCAATATTACCAAAAATCTAGAACTGTGCGTGAATATCGTACGGTTGACTCCGTAAAATCACCGGAAACCTATGCCTACTAATCAGGCGGAAGTTTCTTTGAAAAATGTCCTGAGTTGTCAAATTTTGGTCTATCTCGACGACTTCTTATCTTGAGCTAAGGTAGAGAAAATACATAAAAATCTAAATAACTGACAAATAGAGCCAGAAATAAAAAAGGGTTAGAGGCGTGTTGCCTCTAACCCTTGATTAATTTGGTAGCGGGGGCCAGATTTGAACTGACGACCTTTGGGTTATGAGCCCATTTATATGTATTTTGTTGACTCATTTTTCACCATCCCTTATAGTACCCTTAACACCTACGGATAGCCATTTAGCGCTATTTAACAGGCTTTAAATGTGTATCTAAAAAATTTACTTAATATACGCATTACCTACAGATACTCCCAATAAATGTGGACCCAAAGTGGACCTGAAGACGATTTGAGGATGACCGATGGGAATTGAGGGCGAAGGTAAGGGGAACTATAAAAAGACCAAATTCCCGGGCGTACGAGTGCGAGAGCACCAAGGGAAACGCTACCAAGGGAAACCGGATAAGTATTATCTGATTCGGTATGGTCGAGAGGGTCGGATGGTTTCAGAAGGGGTAGGTTTTGCAAGTGAGGGGATTACGGCTCAACTTGCCTCAACAACTCGTACCGAGATCATTAAAAACATCCGCCATGGTGAGGGCCATCAATCGCTGAAAGACAAGCGAGTCCTCAAGCGTGAAAAAGATGAACTGATAAAAGCCAACAAGATTGCTGAGGCAATGGAAAATGTTTCCTTTCATGTTCTGGGGGATCGGTATATTGACTGGGCAAAGGATGAAAAGGAGGCAAGCTGGAAGTCAGATGACTCTCGCTACAGAAACCATATAAAGCCGCTCCTTGGCTCAGTGCCAGTTAAGGATGTGGTGACTTTCACCCTTGAGCAATTCAAAAAAGAACTTAAAAAGAAGAAGGGCAGGGGCGGGAAACTCTTAGCTCCAAAGACTATCCATCATTGCCTAGCCTTAATTCGACAGATGTACAGCCATGCGGCAGGGTGGGGAATTTACAGTGGCCCCAATCCCGTGACGGAAACATCTAAGGTTCGCAAAAAGTTCCTCAAAATTCCAGATAACCGCAGGGAGCGTATTCTTTCCCGCAAAGAGGCTGGCCAAATACTATACCTCTTCAAGGAGGGGCTGACTGATAAGAAGGGCAAGGTTAAGGGGCAGAATATCCAGCTGCACGATATTACTGTTTTGGGGCTTTACGCCGGGTTGAGGGCAGATGAGATTTTTTCTCTCAAATGGAGAGACATTGATTTGGCAAATGGACTCATAAATATTAAAGACCCAAAAAACGAAATTAACAGAGCCGCCTACATCAATTCACCAATCAGAGAAGTGTTGTTGAGGCGGAAGGAGGAAGGTTACAGTAAAAATTCTTTTATATTTAAGAGCCGTAAAGGAGAAAAAATACGGGAAGTCTCAAATACATTTGATAGGGCTGTAGAGAAGTTGAGTTTTAATAAGGGGGTGGATGACCCAAGAGATCGAGTAGTTTTCCACACAACCCGGCACACCTTTGCATCTTGGCTTGCAATGGACGGGACACCACTGGGGTCAATTCAAAAGCTCATGGGCCATAAGAATATCGAAATGACAATCCGGTACGCCAAATATTCGCCTGACCATCAACGGGAAGCGGTGGAGAGAATGGCACAGGTAGAGCCGAAACCGGAGAAGGTCGTTAAATTGAAAAAGAAGAGAATGATTGAAAAAGGATAGCTGAAGATAATCAAAATATCAGGGATAGGGTAGCACCCGAAAAGCCGGACGACTTCACCTGTCCTTCCCTTTACAAGCCTAAGTGAAGGCGTTGAGAAGGAAACGCAAGATGGAAGACAGACCAGAAAACCCTGACCTCCCTATATTATTGAGAAAAGCCTATTTAACTTGGAATGAAGTTGATGGTCTGCTTTTCCACCACGCATATAAAAGAAATGCCCACAGCAGGAATTACAAGTGGACAGAATCTTTAAAGAATGCACGAAAAGGTGTTAGAGATTTATTTGAAGAGGCGCTTTTTAACGGAGAATTAAAGGGTGAATCTTCGACCCGTGGCTATATTCCCATCTATCAAAAAATAAAAAAAGGAGAGTTGTGCGCTTGGTTAATGGGAAAACGTATCTTGGACTTGCTTGAAGATAAAGTAATCGAGGTTCCCGCAGAGAATGTAGAGTTCATAGAGAAATCCTCCAAAGAAAAGCCACAGGCTGTACCGGAACCAAACGCAGAGAAACATGGGAAAGCCCCCAGTGATCCAAGCCTATTCATCCAAAGTCTAATCATCTACTGTGAAAACGATATTGAAATAAAAATTCAAGCTCCTACCAAGCAACCAATAACCTGCAATCCTGATTCGCTGGGCTTCCGTAACAAAGAGACAAACCAATGGAAATATTTAATAGGTTTGCTGCAAAGCGCAGGTGGAACGTTTTCTTATTCGAGAAAAGAAGGAACAAAAAAAAGTGCTTGGCGAGAGATAGAAAAAAAGTTGAGAGCCTTCCTGAATAGTAAGTTCGGTCTAAACCTTACCAATGATTTTAAATTATTTTCCTCCACTCAAGAGGCCGGGGTGCGTAAACCTATCTTCCAGATTCACAAACTAGAAGACAAAAACCGGGAAGATTTCAGCACTCTTGGGAAAGGCCAAATAGCAGAAAAAATAAGAGAACTATCAATAAGCCCTGACACTAAAACCGCCGATTTGCTTAACAAAGCTGTGGCCCGAGCGGAAGAACTCGGGTTTTCTCAGCTTGAGATGGTAGGAATGTTGAAGACTGATGATTTCCTTCCTAGTGAAATCTCCAGCCTATACAATGTCGATTCAACTCTTCTTATCAAAGACCGACCTGATATTGACGGTAAACAGCAAAAACCTGAACGCAACCGAGACGATATAGAAGACTGAAAATAGCAAATTCCCCTCTTACACCCCCCCCTATGGGTACATTTGTACCCCCTGATTATTCCTGTACCCCAAAAAAATTAATTATTTTAAGCCTTTATTTTCATTTGGTTAGAGACTTGTCACCCACTTGTCCACCTCTTGTAAGGGTACAACTCCGTCAATGTAATTAAGGGATTAACATCCCAACAAAAACAAATATTTTTTTAGAGGGTTTGTGTATGTGCATTGATGACCACATCGATTTGAACGTCCTCATCTTAAAAACTGGGAAGAAAAAACATGAGCTTGCCCGAAATTTGAATTGGCATCCCTCCAAAATCAGCAACATTCTGAATGGAATTTATACGCCGTGCTCAATGGAAAAAGAGGACTTTGCAAAGGAGTTGGGGTGTCCGGTAGAAGAGGCGTTCCCGTCTGTTAGAAGGGAGGCGTTCTGATGGGAAGGAAGAGTGAAAAACTTACTGCGGAAAAAGAAGAGTCTTTCCGAAAAATAATGAGCCAACTCCCAAAGGTTTACCCACTCTACTTCAAAAGGCCGGACAGTGAGAAGATTTTTGGCATCCCCAGCCGTGTCTTGGAAGATTTAGCGATGAAAAAGGAGGGGCCACCTTATTTCCGGCGTGGAAAATATTCCATTTACAAGGTGGACACGTTTGAAAAGTGGTTGACCCAGAACCCCGTTAAGACAAGCAACGATCATGAGTAGCAAAACACATTGGAGTCGCAAACCCGATGAAATTAGACGGGCCACGGAGTTTCTCAGGATGGCTGGTCTCGCATTTAAGGACACGGCGGGAACTTTTTCAACATTAAAACCCGTACCACCGAAGCCAGCAAAGACCACACAAATATTTGCTTGCCAACTTAGCATCTTTGAAAAGGAAGTCATCAAATGAACACAAAAAAAGACTGGTGGACTCCGATTCGTGTTGGTCTTTTCACTGATAAGAAGCACCGGGATAGAATGGGTCAGGCAATCTGGCTGTATGGCTATCTCCACCTTTATGCTGACCGTCAAACAGGCAGATTGGCAAGGAATTGCGGGACTATAGCCTTAGAAATCGGAGCTTCAGTAAAAACCGTTCAACGGTGGATACGTCTGCTGGAAAAAGAAAAGTATATCCAGTTGCGTAGGCTCCCTCACGGGTTTTCTATTCAGATTGAAAAATTCAGACCCATTGGCAAGGAGAAGAGATCGGACATTCTTGATACAGTGATAGGACATTTTGGTGATAGTGATCGGACATTTGACGACTCATCGGACAAAAATGTCTTTCACGGAACTACCACAGAATTAAGGCCAAAAAGCACCAGACCGTACAAAAATGAGGGTCTTAAAGAAAGTATTAAAGAAAGTAATAAAGAAAGAGAGGAGCGTTCTCAAGATAATTCTCCTAAAAAAACTGCCACAAATCCAGACGTGAAAGTAGCGGTTGACCACTTCCATGACGAGTTCGTGAGAATCCATGGCATCAAACCCCATGTCAATGGTGCGGCTTGTAAAACATTTCAGACCCTTCTCAACACCAAATCTATTGAACAAGTTATGAACCTGACCACCGGATACTTGTCACTGATAGATGAAAAGCTACGGGACAAGGGATACCCCGCTGTATGGATGCCGAACCATATCGACCGACTCCTCATGGCAGAGAACAAACCTGAACGGGGGTTTGTATATTGAAAACTTTCCATGAATTAGAAATTGATACAAAAAGTAGATCATCAGGCCAGATCAAGACTCTTTGCCCTGAATGCTCTCATAAACGTAAGAAAAAATATGACACTTGTTTGAGCGTTGATTTAGACGGGGGTGTCTGGAATTGCCATAACTGTGGCTGGAAAGGTGGACTCAATGCTAACCAAAATTATCAAAGGAACGCTCAACCAGTGAAAGAAAAGATATACAGAAAACCAAAGTATGAGTGGTCAAAAGAACTTCCAGAAAAGGCATACAACTATCTAGTTGATGAACGTGCCATCTCGGAGAGCGTCATACAGAGAAACAAGGTTGGATTTGAAAAAGGTGTATTCAAGTTTCCATTTATCAAAAATGGAGAAGTTGTGAATGTTAAATCTCGGACTCTGGACAAGAAGTTTTGGCAAGAAGAAGGAGCCGATAAAACTTTTTACGGCTATGACGACATTAACAACGATTTGACGATTATCACCGAAGGCGAACTTGACAAGCTAGCCATGGAAGTGGCGGGATTTCCTAACTCGGTCAGTGTTCCAGATGGTGCGCCATCAGTGGGAACAAAAAACTATTCCAATAAGTTTGATTTTCTCGACAACTGTGAAGGGCGATTGAATGAGGTTAAGCAATTCATTATCGCCGTTGACAATGATGAACCGGGAAAACTCTTGGAAGAAGAGTTGGCAAGGCGTTTAGGTTGGGGGCGATGCTCTCGTGTTGTATGGCCAGAAGGATACAAAGACCCAAATGAGGTTCTAATCAAACACGGCCCTGATGCAATCAAGAAAGTAATCGAGAGCGCAATACCTTTCCCTGTTGAAGGCGTGTATTGGGTTGATGACATTGATATGGACACGCTGTATGAACGTGGTTTGCAACCGGGATTAGAGACGGGGTGGGATTCACTGGATAGGCATTACTCTATCTCGCAGGAAAGTGGAGAACTGCACATAGTCACAGGTATTCCCGGTCATGGAAAATCTGAGTTCTTGGATGCCTTGATGATAAATCTTGCAAAGGCTGAGGGCTGGAACATCGGGCTATTCAGCCCAGAGAATTTCCCCCTTGAATACCATGCAAGCAAGTTGCTGGAAAAGTATGTTGGCAAGCCATTCTCTGAGGGCTTTAGTACTCGTATGACAAGAGAGGAATTGCAAGAGGCAAGGAATTGGTTAAATGATCACTTTTCTTTCCTAATGCCGGATGAAAACGATCTCACTATTACCGCAATACTAGACCTTGCAAAGACTCTTGTTTATCGCCGAGGGATGAAGTGCTTAATCATTGACCCTTGGAACGAAGTGGATCACAGTCGACCAAGTGCAATGACTGAGACGGAGTATATCAGTCAATCCCTAACCAAAATCAGACGGTTTGCCAGAACAAGCAACTGCCATGTTTTTGTAGTTGCCCATCCCTTCAAGATGCAAAAGCTCGACGGTAAAACTTATCCCTGCCCAACACCATACGACATTTCAGGATCGGCACATTGGAGAAACAAGGCGGATAACTGTTTAGCAGTATGGCGTGATGTATCCCCAGAAAATGAAACCTTTGAAGTTGAAATTCACGTCCAGAAAATCAGGAAGAAACATATAGGGAGATTGGGGATGGTGAAATTGAAGTACGAATATTCCACGGGACGGTATCAAGAAATTGCATGTGAGAACGGCAGAGCAATACTGTACCAGTAAGCCGTTGAGTATTTTGATTTGTGGCAGAGTAAAAGTGTACCACTCACGTTAAGCTTTCTATCCTGAAGTGAACTTTAAATCAGGAGGAAG
>Ga0115000_10005024_pt1 | contig 10683 bp, 5 predicted proteins | sample ArcticOcean_MG_C_6_FD_89690 | JGI IMG/M metagenome (GOLD analysis project Ga0115000, IMG submission 89690) | Marine microbial communities from western Arctic Ocean - ArcticOcean_MG_CB8_128 | ecosystem: Environmental > Aquatic > Marine > Oceanic | place: Arctic Ocean: Canada Basin | collected... | reverse complement strand
GTACCACTTTAGAAAGTTTGCACGGAAAGTGCAGCACATGTCAAGAAGAGAAAAGAAGAGATGAGCAAAGGGACAATTCATCTTAAGTAGTACTAAACCTTGCTTGAAGGTACACTAACTCCTGCGGACGCCACCGGGCGCCACGCTCGGCGTGGCCGAGGCCACCCCCGGTTCTCCCTCTCATCGTCATGCGCTGGCCTTGGTCTCTGCGCTCGGGAGGTCCTCTCCCGTCGCATTCTTGACCCACGCTCGTCTCTGCGAGAGCAGCTTGGCCTTGATGTCGCCGCTCACTGCGCTCACATACTTGTCGGTCCGCATCTTCAGCCCCACGGCCTCGGCCGTGTGCGACGTGGTCACGCGCCCAGTCGCAATCGGCACGTTGTGGAAGTCGACGGCGCAGTCGTCCTGCGCTACGGCAGTGATGCCCATGTGGAACGCGTTGGCATTCATGCTGATGGCCAGGCCGGTGCGGATGGCGTCCACGTCCACGACAATGTCGTCGTCGTCGTCGGCATCGTCGCCACCGACGCTCACACAGCACCCGACGAGCGTGCCGCGCGGCTCTGGCTCGTCGTTGACCATGCACCAGTACGCGCGCCGTGCGCACGCGTGGGCGTCCATGGCGTCCTCGATCATGCGCTGCGTCGCCGCAGTGCCGGCGCACTCGACTGTCGCCGCCGCGTGCTCGGCCCTTTGCTTGAGCGCAAAGTATCGCTGGAACTCGTCCACCCATCGCTCGGGCACCGCCGGCCTTTCCGTTGTCTTCGCCGCCTGGCCGACGCCGCCGCCAAGGCCGCGCTCCGCGAGCATCGCCTTGGCCGCCGCCTTTTCCTCCTCCTCCGCCTCGCCCTTGCCATCGGTCGCCTCCTCGGTCGCACCCTCGCCGCCGCCGACCTTGTAGAGCCGACTGTTGGTGCACCGCGCCGCCGTCTCCTGCATCGGCACGCCGACGCTCATCGTAAAATCCTCCAGCTTGGCGTGCCGCACCTGCGCGACGCGCGTCTCCTCGCGCGCCGACGACAGCTTCAGGTCCAGGCTCTTGATGATGGTGTCGGCCTCGGCATTCTTCATCCGCTCGGCCGTCATGAGCGCATCGTGGGACAGAATCTGACGACGCGCCGCGTCGAGTGCCTGCTTGAGGTCGGCCATGGCCTCCTCGTGGGCCTGCGTCGAGATCAGAAAGTCGGAGCGTCGTCCCTCGACGTCCACTGGCAAGGCGAGCGCGCGCATGCGTGCGCGATGGTCGTCGAGCGACTCCATTGGCACGGTTGCAGCAACGGCATCGGATTGCACGTCGGCTCCCACGTTGGCCTCCACTTCGGCCTCCGCGGCGGCACTCAGAGCGGAGACCACGAGCGCCTGCTCGTCGCGCAGGCGGCTGAGCTCGGCCGTCGCGTCGTCGAGTCGCGTCTGCAACCCCGCATGCTCGGCCAAGACGGCCTCGTGCTTTGCCGTCATCCCGTCCACGATTTCCTGCAAGGCCTCGGCGCGCTTCAGCTCGTCGTCGTAGCTCGCCTGCAGCTCGACGGCGCCGCGCGCCTGCATCTCAAACTTGGCGCGGTCAAAGTCCTCGAGCTTGGGCGCGGACGCGAGCTCGGCGCGCATGCCGGCCTCGCGATGTTGCGCGTGCTTGACCTCGGACGCGAGCGCCACGATGCGCGCGTGCGACGTGGCGCGCTCCGACTGCAGCGCGGCGTTGCCGCGTGCGACGCTCTGCTCCGCCGTCGCGATGCGCTCCGACGACTTCTTGAGCTTGGACTGCAGCTCGTCGATGACGCCGTTGAGCCGCATGATCTCGGGATTGTTGGCGTTGGCAAACCCACCGGTGATGTAGCCGGCCTGGAGCTTCTTCCGTTCGCCGCCGGCACCACCACCACCACCACCACCACCACCACCACCACCCATTCCGTTTGCGCCGCCCTCGCTCCAGATGCGCGGCGCTGGACCTGCGCCCGCGCCCGCTCCCACTCCGGGTGCCCGCATCGCGGGCAACGTGAACTTGAAGCCGCCGTTGGCGCCGCCACCCGCCGTCGTCAGCGGGAGCAGCGGCGGACCGTGCCCGACCGGTGCGCCGTGCGCAACGCCGAGGTCGAAACGCAGCTGGCCGTGCTGCTGTTGCATCGGCGGAGCCGCCGACATTGACACCGTCGCCGCGGGCGCCCGCGCGCCCTGGGCAAAGACCCCCATCTGCTGCTGCTGCTGCGACGACGGCGGCGCGGTCGGCGAACGCGGCAGGGCGTCGGCCCCGTCGACCGCCTCCGTCGGAGCCGACGTGGCAAAGATGCTCCGGAGCGTGAAGCGGCACGCCTCGTCGGCAACCTCCTGTGGTCGTACGCTCATGCTCGCATGCAACTTGTATCGATTCGGTTGTGTTTGTGCACACGACTCACACTGCGGGACGACGCGTTTTGAGCGCACGGGGCCGTGTTCTACCCCTTTGAAACAACGACAATGTGTTATCTCGGTGTCCGTCGATCGTGAGCCGTGTGTGCGCCGCGGGGGGCATCGCGATCAGGCGGCGACGGGCACGTGCATGTTCATCACGACCATGCGCCCGAGCTGATCGCCACGCATCGCACGATCGGCACCGTCGTTTTGCGCCACCCCCGGCAGGATGTCGCTGGTTGCCTCGAGTCCACGCACGAATCCCGTGACGCTGCCCGTCTCCTTGATGGTCTCGACAAAGGCCTCGATGGCGTTTGGATTCTGCACCAGGCTCGCAAACGAGAGAATGTGCAACGTCTCGTGCGTCGACATCCGCTTGCCGGTGGAGGCGACGGCGCCCACGCCGAGCTCATTGTCGGACAGGTGCGCGTTGAGCGTCCTGAGCACCTTGATGCTCCGGTCGAGGCTCGCCACCTCCTCGGTCGTGAGCTGGTACGGCTCGGCGCGCATGGGCATCACGTTGGCGGCCGCCTCGGCATGGGCCTTGTCGAGCGTGTCGCCAATCTTTTCGTCGACCCGCCACAGCGGCACGACGGCGTAGTCGCCCGTGGCCAGCTGCATGGGGTTGGCGCCGGCCGCTTCCATGGGCCCGTCGGTCCGCGGCCGCGCAAAACGGTACTGGGCGCTCGCCGACTCGTGCTTGCGCAGCACGGGGTTTCGGAAGAGCGGGTGCTCCATGGAGACGCCAATCTCGACCTTGGACATGTAAAAGGCGTGGTCGCCGCGCTCGCCGACGTCGAGCGCCTTGTGCGTGCGCGTGATGTTGGGCGACAGGCTGGTCGCCACCTTCTTGTCCATGGCGTACCAGGCCTGACGCTCGTCGCGCGCGACCGGGTCGTGCGTGTACATGCACGACGAGGCAAAGGTCGTGCCCTCCATGGAGAGCGGCTGCAGGCCCTCGGTCGGGTGCGAGATGCGCATCTTCTTGAGGGTCTCGAACGAGTCGAACAGCTTGCGCTCGACGTCGGGCATGCGCTTCACGAGGTCGCGCGGGTAGAGCGCGTCGAAGCGGGCCTCGGTCACCTCGATGCGCGCGGCGTGCGCCGTCACCGGCACGCCGGCAATGTTGCCGAGCGTGCCGCGCTCGAGCGCCATGAGGAACGAGGGCTTGGGCAGCGCCATGGCGATGGCGTGACCGGCGAGCTTCTGGGCGTGCTCGTTGGCCGCATCGGCGTGCCCGGCATTGGCCGCCAGGACCGTGGTGCCGTAGACGTAGTGCGCGCCCAGGCTGTTGGCAACGGCACGCAGCGTCGGGTAGTCGCGCGCCATCACGTCGGCGGGCGTCGTGCGGAGGAGGTGCTCGGCAAACCGGATGGCCGAGATGGCGTTGCACGCGCTGCCGTCGCAGTCGTCGGCGTGCATGATGGAGCGCGAGGCCTCGGCGCGCCACGACTCGCTCTGAACCATCTTGACGCCCGTCGGCAGGACGATCGGGGTGCCGTCGACGCGGTACGGCATCGTGTACGCGCTGAACGCGGACATGGCGTTGGCAATGCACGGCCCCCACTGCATCGTCGCGCGCACGCTCGGCGTCGCCAGTTCGTGCAGGCACTCGGCTCGCTCGTGCGCGCTGAGCTCGGACCCGAGGCACGCATTCAGGATGGACTCGAGCGTGCACGCGCCAAACGACGACGGCGTGTCGTTGACCGCGGCGGCCGGCGCGTAGCCCGAGCCATTGTAGCCCACGGGCACGCGCATGATGCTCTTGGTCAGGTTCTTGACGGGCGCAAACACCAGCTTCTCGGTCATGGCCCATGCGCTGTTGTAGATGCCCTGCAGGATGGGCTCGACCTTCTGGATGGCATTGTCCTCCTTGGGGTCATTGTACCAGATGATCGAGCCGACGGGGGTCTCGACCGGCGGCTCGCCCTCGGCGCCCGGCGACAGCCGCACGACCTGGGGCGCGTACACGGCCATCACCGCCTGGTGCGTGCCCCAGTTGGAGTACTTGATTGGCACGGTCTCAAACGGCACGTCGACGCGTGCCTTGATGTTGAGCGACAGCGCGTCGGCAATGTCACGATAGTCGTCGGCAATCTCCTCGACCCCCACGGCCTTTTTGGCCTCGCCCTTTTTGCCGGCCACCGTGTTCAGCATCTGTCCGAGCTGCGACATTGCGCTGGCGTCAATGTGGCCATTGGCAATCAGGCTCGAGAGCGGTTGAACGTCGCTGAACAGATCTTGCATCAGCACCGAGCCCTGTCCCGACATTGTGCCCACGAGCGTGCCGTTGATGGACGCTGCGACGCGCGAGGCGGTCATGTTCAGGCGCGCGCGGGCAGGCAGCACGAGCGTCGACCCGGCCTTGTCGGTCTTCTTGGTCGCCACCATCTGGTGCACGTCGTTTGGCACCATGTCAATCATGGCCTTTTCAATCGGAATGCGCACGGTGGTGAGCGACTCGGTCACGAGCTTGGAGACCGCCGCTGGGCTGTGGGTGAGCGCAAAGTCGGTCTCGCCGCGCGCGGCCGCCGCGCCAAGCGACCCGCTCTTGGTCAGAAAGTTGCCCTCGATGTCGGCCTCCGTGCGCTTCACTTGAAAGACAAACAGGTAATCGGACGCGACCCCGACGAGGTCCGCAGCATCCGTGCACTTGCCCGTGGGCGCACTGATCACAGTAAACTCCTCATTCTCATCCTCCGCTGCCACTGGCTCTGGCATCCTATGATGCACGGACACTCACTCACTCACACCCCGGGGAGGTGTCTCCGGCTCTCGGTATCCCCTCCCTTACCAGACGCGCATGCACGTCCTTTGTTATCCTCGCGTCGGGCCCTCCCGCTCCCGCTCCCGCTCCCGCTCCCGCTCCCGCTCCCGTCGTGCCGCGGCTACGCCAGCGGCACGTCCACCTCGATCGGCCCGGCCGCGTACGCGGCGAGCGTGGTCGCATCCAGCTCGTCGACGAGCTCCTCGAGGGGCTCGTCGCCGTGCACGCCGATGCTGCTCGCCGCCGCGCGCGTCGGGGCCAGCAGGGCGCGGCTGCGCATGACCCGGTTGAGCTCCTCGCGCACGGCGGCCGGCGCGCGCACCTTGGACTTGGCCAGCATGGTCATGCCGTGGCCGAGGACCATCGTGACCCACGCGAGCTTCAGGTCAATGTGCACGGGGTCGGCCTCGCCTGCCATCCGATCCACGCGCTGCAGCTCCATGCCAAACACCATGCGGTAGTTGAGCAGGTCGGCCGAACGCGTTAGGGCGCCCATGATGGTGAGCGTGCGCTCGCGAAGCAGACTGTTGGGACCGGACACGTGGGCCGGCACGGAGGCCGGCGGAATCGGCTCGTCCTGCGGCACAAAGATCGGATGCCCGCCCCACAGCAGGCTCCCGTCGGCCTTGACGTGGACCTGGTAGACGATTGCCGAGTACAGACCCATGAGCACCTCGGGGCTCTTGATGTGGGCCATGTGCTTGCCATCGCGCAGGACGAGTGGCATGAGATACTTTGCGCGGTCCTGCTTGTCCGCCATGTTCATCTTCGCGAGCTCGGCGTTGGCAGCCGCTCGCTCCGCTTCCGGTAGGTCGAGAACGTCCATGCACGGGTTCTTCTCGACTCGCGCGACCTCGTCGCCGGAGCCGTGGTCGGTGGTGAACATACCCTTGGCCAACGTGGGTGTGATGGACAGGACCACCATGCCGCTGACCGGCTTCATGGCGCTCGCGCTGGTCGGCGTCGTCGCGCTCACCTTGGGGTAGTAGAAGTCGTGGTGCTGCAGGTACGGCGTCACGCCGCTTGGATCGAGCGCGGAGATTTGCTGCGTGCCCGCGCCCGCGCCCGACATGCCCATTTCCGTGTCACCCTTGGTCGCCTGATCCACCGCGTTGTTGGCCACCTCCTCGGGGGTGAGCACGAGCGACTGCACTCCCTCGAGCACGGCACCGCTGATCTCCTCGGGAAGCAGATCCATGCCCCACGGCAACGAACCGGGTGCGAGCGTCATGCAAAAGCCCATCGCGTCCGGCGTGAAACCGCTGGCACCTGCCAACGAGTGAAACTGCGCGCCGTACTTGTACAGCAACGAGTCCGAGTAGGTCGGGTTCTTGCCAGTCGGGTTGCAGTAGTCGGACGTGTGCTCGTCGCCGGCCTTCTTGAGGCGCGCCTTGTGAAGCTTGTTGAGCTTGGCCTCGCCTTCCGGCTTGGGCATGTACATGTCCTTGGGCGGCGTGTTGTGGCGAAACGGATGGATGGGGTCCTCCTGCACAAACGTGGCCTTGCCGCTCTGCGAGCCAATCAGAAAGGCGCCCTCACCGCCGCCCGCGCCGTTGTGCTTCTTCTTCATGCTGACCACAAACGCGGTGGTCTGGAGCGAACCCTCTCCCACCGTGAAGGCCTTGCGGTTGAACTTGTCCATCTTGGATGCCTTCTCCACGCCCTTTTCGAGACGCGTGTCGACCGCCGCCTTGGCGGTGGCGTACTTGTCCACCAGCTCCTGCTTGGACGGCATCGTGGGCAGTAGTAGTGCGGGCGCGCCCGGCAGGACCACCGACGGCGCGTTTGCCGCGGCCTTCTTGGCCAGCTCGCCCGCGCCCTTGTACAGCTTGCCGGCGCCCTTCTTGGCCCTGGCGAGGAGGCTCTTGGCGTCCGTGGCGACCTCGGCGAGCTCGGCCGGGTAGCCGGTGCAGCAGTCGGCCGTCGCCGCGCCGCGCGCGGCAACGAGGCCGTCAAAGTCGAGGCGAGCCGGCGCCGCGGCGACGGATGGGTACTGCGGCGCAAACGCCGGGCCGTCGTGCAGGGAGACCGACGTGGGCGGCTTCTGCTGCATGGCCCGGCGGTTGATGGCCGCCTGGACCTCGGGCCGCAGCGCCACAGCATCCGAGCGCAGGCCCCCCGCCGGGGCGGCCAGCTGCGCCCCCGTGCTCGCCCCGCGTTGGGCCCAACGCGAGGTCGCGTCTCCGCGCAGTGGCTGGCGCAGCGACATGCTTCCGCTGTCCCTCCGCCTTGCGGCTTGCAAACGGGAACAAATGCAAGGTCACCGAGCGGTGCTGGGAGAAGTAAGTGGGATGCGCAAGGCACCCGCTAATTTAAGCGCCCTTCCAACCATCTTTAGGCGAGAGGCCGACGACGACGACACCTGGTGCGTGGGGACGATGCTCATGTCCCCCAAGCGCAAGGAGCTGCAACGTCGCCTCGGGGCCCTGATGGCCGACGTGCAGGAGCAACGGGCAACCAAGCGCCGTTGCACGACCGGGACGGCCGACGCCGCACCGGCGGCCGAGGCGGACTCCGAGCCGGCGACGACAACGACGACAACGACGACGATGGCCGCGCGCGCAAGCTGCGCCGGCGCGTTTGGCGTGCTGCCACCCGATCTGGTGTGCGCCGTCCTCCAGCACCTCGTGCGGCTGTCCCCACGCCTGCGCTGCGGCATCGAGCTGCACGAGGCCGCTGCCGCCTCCGTGCGCCACGTGCGCGACGCGGTGCGCACGTGCAGCTACCTCGCGGCGTGCTTTCGCGACGGCGGCGACCTGACGCGCCTCGAGGTGGCGGCCCGCACGTGCACGTCGTTGATGCCGACCCACGCGGCATCGGATACGCCCTACCTGGACCAGGTCATGCTCGAGGAGCGCTCGCGCTTCGACGTACGCATGCTCGAGAGCGCCCTCAACGGCCTCGTGTGCCACTGCGCGGGGGAGCACTGCCGCGGCGTCCGACGCGCGCACAACGAGAGCATCGCCGTTCCGCAGAGCAAGGGCACGGACCGACCGCCGACGCCGATGCTCTCCGCGGTGCTCGGTGGTGGTCGCCGGCCGCGGGTCAAGGTCGTGTGGCCGTCGACGGTGGACCACCTCGCCGCCGGCACGTCGGTCAACGAGTGCGTCGTGTGCGTCCGGACGCGGCAATCGACCCGAAAGGACGATGTCACCAACAGCCTCCTCGGCCTCAAGGACGATCCGCCTGAGGCCTTCAACGCCAACACCGAGCTGTCGCTCGTGCGACGCCTCGAGGTCGACGCCGTCGACGCGCCGACCGAATCTGCCTCGTGCGTCGACAAGCTCACCGTGAGCTCGTGCGGCCAGTGGATTGCGCTCACCAAGCTGCTGTATCTGGACGACCTGGGGCAGGTACGCCGGCCCGACGGCGGCGCCTGCCTGCAGGTGTGGCATCGCGGCGCCGACGGCGTCGCCGTGCTCCGTGGCACCCTGCGCTACCGAGGCGTGCACGTCTCCCAGGTCTGGTTTCGGATGCTCGATCCCCTGGCGCCCTCCAGCCCCGTCCACCTCTGCCTTGTCGCCTTTGCCTACGCCGACCTCGAGGGCAACGGGGTTGAGTACGGTCTGGACCCTGCCAACGACTGGCTCCGGCACAACTCCATCTGCCAGTTTGACCTGGAGAATGACTTTGAGGACGTGTGCCGCCGTTCGGAGCAAAGCGTCGACTCCTTTCTCAATGTCGTAATGCAGCGGGCGTTTGAACGGCCAAGCCTGCGTCCCGTCTCCGGCGTCGCATACTGGCCCGACGACGCGCCGGCCTGGGACGACCTCCTGGGGGACCACGAGCTCCTGGCGGACTCGGAGCTGCTGCACGTGTCCGTCGCCGCCTCGGGCAGCTGCGTGGCCGCGGCCGTGCTGGGCCGCACGGTGCTCGAGCAGGGGCAACCGCCCGTGCGTTGCGCGCAGGTCGTCTTCTACGAGGTTCCGGTGGTGACCCGCCCCGCGTTCAGCGCCATTGGTGGCATCGACCTCAAACGGGGCCTGCGCAACGCCGAGGTGCAGGGGATATCCGACCTCCACAGCGACCAGCTCGACCGTCTGCCGACGCCGCGCTGGGTCGAGCTCAGCCCGTGCGGCGACACCGCGGTCGTGCTCCTGCAGGCTGGCAACGGCGAGTTCTTTGTGCACATCCACCTGCGTCTCTCGCCGGGCGCCGGCTTTGTCCGCGTCCGACGCATGCGACTCGAGGACGCCGTCCGGCGACCCATTGGACCCGTGCGCGACGGATCGCGTGCCGCGTGGGCAGAGGCGCACGCCTGGGCAAACCCGACGGTGCGCACGGTGCCGTCGACCAGCATCTTCTCCCCGTGCGGCCGCTTCCTGCTGCTCGCCTTTGCCTTTAGCCAGCACAACATTGTCGCGACGATGCGCTCCTGCAAGCCCGGGCTTTGCGTGCTGGACCTCGCCGACGTGTGGAGTCACCACACCGCTGCCGCCGCCTCGCACGGCAGCGGCGGCAGCGGCGGCGTCGCGTGGATCGAATGCCGCGCGGATCTGCTGCCGAGTCAAATGGCGTGGAACACTGCTGGGCTCTGGGTGCTGGTCCACCGCGGGGTGTTGCTGCTCGGCCTGTGACGGGCCCTCGCACGACCGCCACAACCATAACCATAAGTCGTGTGTCTGTAGCCTCTAGCTGAAGCAAGCGCCCACTCGTGACGCCCACCGGACCCCGTCGTGCCAGCGTTGCGAAATCGACGATGCAGGGTTCAAACGCGCTCAACCCCAATTACAAGCGTCAGGCGCTCACTGGCGGCTTCTTCAAAGACTACGGGGCGGCTCCCGCCGAGTTCGAGTCGCCCGGCAGCAAGGAACTGTTCGAGCCGTCCCCGCTCGTCTCGGGCGGCGGCAACTACGCCTACGCGACGCTCACCATCAACCTGATCCTGCATCTGGCGTGCGCCATCTGCACGTGCGTGGCCGCCGCCATGTACCTGCCGCCGCCGAACGACAAGGCCAACGTCGACTACAGCGTCTACCACGACACCGACTTTGTCAAGTCCTGGGTCATTGTCATGCTCGTGTGCGAGATCCTGTGCGTCGTGTTCACCGTGCTTTACTACGGCCTCGTCTTCAAGGCCATGGCCTTCGCCCTGCCGGCGCAGATCGGCCTCTCCCTTCAGCTCATTGCCACCGTGTCCGCCATCAAACTCAGCTACTGGATCTGCATGGCCCCGGACACGGCCAAGTCGATGCGCGATGCCAACGGCGACGGCTGGATCGTGGCCACCATGTACCTCGGCCTGATCGTCATTGCCGGCTACATCATGACGCCCATATCGGGAAACTACTACAAGGTCGTCAGCGCCGGCGGCGCGGAGGCTTGGGCAAAGCCAAAGGAAGCCCCCATGTGAAGAAGCACGACGGCGCGGCATCCGTGCCCCCGTCGCCGCTCGTGCGACCACCGTTCTCTGATTGCAGACCGCAGGCCGCCAGGCAGGCGCGAACACGCTTGGGTCCCAGGTGTAGGTGTAGGTGTAGGTGTAGGGGGTCTGGGGGTCGAGGACTGTGGCAGCGTCCGTGAGACTTGCG